>ERZ836877.1916-NODE-1916-length-29562-cov-4.370759_pt1 | contig 29562 bp, 28 predicted proteins | sample MGYA00519469_ERZ836877 | MGnify/ENA primary metagenome ERZ836877 (study PRJEB31850, sample SAMEA3708809) | human gut metagenome | biome: human gut; feature: human-associated habitat; material: faeces | place: China | collected 2014 ... | reverse complement strand
CCCACAAAAGCTATTCCGGCTCACTTAACGTGCGTCTTACTCCCGACATCCACACCCGCGTGGCATATCTTGCCAAACAAGCAGGAGTATCAATCAACTCTTTCATACGCACTGCCGTTGAAAAACAGATTGCCGCCATGCTCTGACGGTATGATATTTTAACGCCCTGGCGCATTGTGGATTGAAGAAAAAGTAGTATCTTTGTACTCCCCAATGGAAACAATGGGGAAGAACATTGAAATAGTGTCGTGTGCAATTCGTGAACAACGGATATGACGGCATTACAATATTCTGAATACTACTTAGTTACAACGATACACCCCGGCTTCTCCGGGGTCACAAATATCAAATTCCATGCAATCGCATGGAATTTTTTATTGCCTTTTTGAGACCTGTAACACTCTGGTAATCGGCAAAGTAACGGAAACATAATTTGCGAAAGTCTGTCGGAGAACATAGCCCGGAATTTCAGTAGATTTGATTTTGGTAGTCAAACGGTAGTCAAAAATTTTTTTAAATTTTTGGCGAGAAAATTTGGTTTATAATATAAACCTTATTAACTTTGCATCCGAATCAGGAGCGGAATCGCGCGACCGCTCTTTTTTCAAAGTCGAATGGTTTATAAAATAAACCAAGCGTCAATCCTCAAATTCCTATAAACAACTCTTAAACAACTCTTAAATTCCTCACATATGGAAGAAAGACAACTCACCGAAAAAGAGAGTCTCGAAGTGATAACTTCGATGATCGCCCGCACCAAACAACGTTATATAGGGGATGGCCGCATCATGCTGATGTGGGGCTATCTGACAGTAGCTCTTTCGGCACTTATATGGGCTCTTATCGGATTCACTCATAATCCGGTATGGAACTGGCTATGGTACCTGCTCTGGATTATCGGAGGCACGCTGACTCCGATAATGGACAAAAAAATGCAACGCGAGAAGGGTGTCAAGAACTATTCCGACATCGTGACGTCGCGCATATGGTCTACGGTTGGTTTCAGCGCAATTGCCGCTACAGCTATCTGCCTCGCTTTTTTGCTTGTCGGAGGTGTTGACACATGGTCAATGATGTTCGCTATCGCGTTGATAATCGTTCCTTTCGCCGAAATTGTGTCAGGAATTGTCGTCAAGGAAAAATCTCTGATTATTGGCGGCGCGATAGGTCTGTCGGCCGGTCTGTTCACAATGGCTTGCATTGCCGGCCATATTGCGCTATATACTTCTTGGTTTATGCCTTTTTTCATTATCGCATTTGTAGCGATGATGATAGTGCCGGGACATATTCTCAACAATAAAGCACGAAAAGCAGCATGAAAGAGCTGAATCCGCTTCTGCACTCGCAACTCCGGCTTGCCGTCATTTCCATTCTGATGAATGTGGAGGAAGCAGATTTCGTGTATCTCAAGGAGAAAACCGAATCGACCGCCGGAAACCTTAGCGTTCAACTCGACAAACTTTCATCGGCAGGATATATTTCTGTTGAAAAAGGTATGTCGGGGAAACGCCCCAGGACCACCTGCTCCATCACTCAGGAAGGGAGAAAAGCATTTGAAGAATATGTCGATGCCTTGAAGACGTATCTTCATATATAGAGATTCCCGCAAGACCCTGTTAGTTCTGACAGCCCCCTGTCTACAGTTTTCAACTTTTGGTTAATCAGGGTTCTTTCGATGCGTTCCTTTTTTGCTCATACTCCTGATAAGAGGCTGCATAAGTGCCGGTTCTGCTTACATAGCCCCATACATCATCTTTTGAAACCTCATACCATCCGTTGAACATATCGGACATGGAGTCATAGACACATGGAATGGTGGCGATGCCTTTGCTGTCGATCAATCCCCATTTGCCGTTGAGACACACCATGGCATGGCCATTCTCGGTGTAATCTTTGGCATCGTCGTATATGGCCTTGACAACAGGATAGTTGGTGACATCGATGAAGCCGAATTTACCTCCGGTTACAATCCGCGCAAGACCGGTCTCGGGATTGAACGGGTATGCGTTTTCATATTGATAACCGATCTGGAGCACAAACGAACCATCTTCAAAGCTCAGATTATAATAACCGAAAGCATTCTGCCCCAAAGCCTTATCCGTTTCCATATTCTCGATGGGCATGGGGAATTCCATTCTGTACCGGTTCTGGGCAAAGAGCGACAGGCAGCCGTATGACAGAAGTACGATAAGGATCGCGATTTTCGTTTTCATAAGCTCTTAATTATTCCCCGGAATGACATCATCTCTGAACGAGGACGCCATCCCGGGGAAATTGTGTTTCAAGTATTTGACAGTTATTACAACTTTTTAGTGTCAAGAGCCAGTCTGACTGACTTTACGCGGACATAGTTGTCATAGTCATTGTCGCTGTAGGGGACAGTCTCAAGTTTGGCCTTCGTGCCCGTCGGGAGGACAAGTTTGCCGTCAACCACTTTGAATCCTTGGAAGGATCCGATTCTGGCACTTGTCACTTCGGTGCCCTGTTCGTCGCAGCCGATCAGCATCAGCGGCAGCATCAGATATTGCACATCGTGAGAACGCAGCCATGATTCAGTCACATCCAGATTGATATCTTTAGCGGTCTCGATATCGCCCTTGACATCATACATTGAATTCACGCTGTTGGCAAATTCCTTGAACGACAGGCTGACGGGGCTAACTACTTTGAAATCCGCGCCGGTAGAGATCTCGATTGGTTGACCGTCGAGCTTCTTGCCGGCTTCTTCGATCCTGGCACGATATTGCTCTTTAAGCTCATCAATCTGCGACGATGCTTTTTTGTAGCTGGCTTCAGATTTCTGAGCCGATTCTTCGATTTTGTCACGCTGAGCCTGATAGTCGGCGTAGATGGCCGGGACCTCGCCGAACACCAGGCAGTTCTCGGAAGAAGAACCTCCACCCGAGCAGGCCGTCAGGGCAACAGCACCCAACAGAGCCATCATTGTCTGTTTGAATTTTTTCATGATAATTTAATTAAATTGCAGGAAATTTATTTGATGATGATTTTGGAGGAAGTGCCATTGGCAAGGCGGACGATGTAGATGCCGGGGGCGAGGTTGTGGCCGGCGAAGGTGCCGGTGTAGACCCGGATGCCCTGCAGGGTGATGATGTTTACTTCGGTGTCTTCATCGATGACTACATTGTCGATGCCGCCCGATTTGGCTTCTACGGTGAGTTCGCAGCTTGCCGACAGTTCTCCGCAATGCACGGTGATAGTGGCTGTGCCTACGGTAAGGAGGGAAACAAGTCCGTCGTTGTCGACACTTGCCACTTCGGGGTTGGAAGAGCTCCATGTCAGTGCGTTGTCAGTGGCATTTTCAGGCTCGACTGTGGCTTTGAGCAGCAAGGTTGTGCCTGCTTTGCCTGTATATTCCGTGATGTCGAGTTTGAGTCCGGTAACGGGGATTGCTGTTTCGTCGGGGTCGTTTTCAAGACCGGGCGCTGTCCAGCGGAGATAGGGGTATCCGTCGTTCAGATCGTTGCGGCGTCCCCAGATTTCAGCAAAGTCAAATCCGGGCTTGGTGTCCATACGTTTCATGTCGGATTCGGAGAGCCCGGTGCCGAGTTTGTAGGGGTTGGGGACACATTCCCAGGAGGGAAGATTATCCCAGTCGGATTCGGAACCGAAGATGTCGCCGAGCCGGGACATGTCGTAGTAAGCGCCGTTGTTCGTGTGAGTACCGCCATAAACGGCGCCACCCGGACGTTTGTTGTCCTCCATAGTCCATGTCCAGTCGAGACCGGAGGCGCACCAGCTGTTGTTGATAACCGACCGGTCGCCCTGATTGACTACAAGGCCGCCGAAATTGCCATATTTCACCCATCGGACATCGGAAAGTGCATATGAATTGTCGATGTTGGCCTCGGAGAAATATGTCAGGCCGCCGAAACTCTGGCTTTTGAGGTGAGCCTCAACAATGGCGTAGCACTCTTCCACGGGGGCGGCTGTGGAAGAACTGTTTGCCAGACAGATCAGACCGCCTACACTGCCGGTCTCATTGGCTGCATCATTCATGACGATCTTTCCTTCGACACCGCAACGGTAGACACGTCCGTAGGAATGCGCGGCGAGAATACCGATCTGTAAATCGCTATAGGTATGGCCTGCTTCCACGTAAGCATTCTTGAGAATAAGGTTTTCAACTACGGCATTTTTCCCCAGGCCTGTGAACATGCCGAAAGTGCCGCTCCAGAGAGTTTCGTTGATATAGAGGCCGATGATGCTGTGTCCCTTGCCATCGAAAGTGCCGTTGAAATGATCATTGCTCCCTTTGCCTATGGAGCGGAATGCGACAGGCACCACGCCGTTGCCCCAGCTGTCGTAATCGTCGACGGGGTTCCATTCGATGTCATTGTCGAGGACCACGGTGTATCCTTCGAAATCTTTCTGCTCCACGCCATCCACGCTGTAATCCACGTCGCCATTGACTATATTGGCGAATGCGAGCAGATGAGCCGGAGTCTTGATATGGTATGTGGTCGCGAATTTATTCTTGAACGGAGTGTAGTCGGGAGTGATGCCTTTGGCCCATTTCGCCCGCAGAGTCAGCGGAGCGGTGACGGGTGTGTTGGCAAAATCATAGGGGAGGGAAGTGTCGGCATTGTACCACCCGCGGAAAATCATGCCTTCTTCAGGAGCGGTGACCGAGGGCGCGGTGAGTTTGCTGCCCGGAATGGCTTTGAACGAAATGCTGCGGGCATCGTCAATCTCGAAAGTAACATCGATTGAGGGGGCTGTGCCGAAGAATGAAGCTGTCTGGCCCTCGGTGTATTTCCACGGCGATTCCAACGAGGATGCCGAAGCGGCAAAAGAGAGTTCATTGACAAATTCGGGAGTCGTCATATAGGCCGAGGAGCGACCGCATGAGAAATATTCGTAATCGTTATAGGAATATGCATCGGTAGAATAGTAGCTGTCCGTAACCGTGCACATATTGAAAATATCGGGGACGGCAGAGTAGCCGTTTTTAATGAGAATGCCGTTGAAGTACGAGGCCTGCAGATCCACACTTGTTGTTCCCGCATATTCATCGGCAATAAAAGCGCCGCCTATGCGGTAACCGTTGCTCAGCAAGGTTGCCGTGGTGTAGCAGTTGCTGATTATTGTCTTGCCCCATTGGGTGAGACCGCCGATAAATCCGCTTGAAGCGAAGCTTTCCACAGACCCCGAGGTCCAGCAGTTCTCGATACGGCGCAGGCCGTAACTTTCGTCGTTGAAAAGACCTGCCGACCCGACAAGTATGCCGGAGACGATGCTGTTTTTAGCTGCGCTGTTGTCGATATAAACGTCGGTGACACCTAAGTTTCGGATGCAAGCACCGTCGCCGATCACGCCAAACAGACCGGAATAGTTGACGACATTGCACTCCTGATACATATTGCTGACAGTGTGCAGCTTGCCGTCGTAAGTGCCATGGAACTGGAATGCTCGGTTGCTGTGTTTGCAGTATTCGCCGATAGGAGTCCACAACTCAGGCATTTCTTCGCCCCACTGTTCTTTGGGTGCGTTGAGTGCAATGTCGGCTGTCTGTTCGATAAACTGATTGCCGAAAGTCCAGCCGTGGTTGGTCAGACGAGCGAGATTCAGCAGATGCTGTTTTGTCGCAATCCTCCATGGCGATGCCTCCGTGCCCTCGCCGCCGGCGAACGGCGCGTATGATGCCTGTGCTATAACCCCGGTGGGTGTGGGATAAGCGCCGGGGTTATATTTCCAAAGGCTCGAGCCGATGACGCCGGCCATCTCGTTGAGCTGGTCGACAAAAGCCTGCGACTGCATGTAGTCGGTGGTAAGTCCGAATTCAAACCACAGGGGCTGCGGGCCCTCGTCGGACGGCTGAATAGAATTGATGCCGGTGGCGGTATCGGAGTTGTAGAAACAGTTTGCCGCCTGCGAACCCACGTACAGGCCGTTGGCAAAACCGCCGATGTGGTTGCCGGTGGTTATGACATCCGACGGGCAGGGCTGGTAGGTGTACTTTGCAGCTCCGTAGCAGTTTCTCACATAGCCGTGCACGGGATCTTCGCCAACAAGGACAGAGGCTCCTATGTCGCCCACAAATGATGCCATTGTCACGGCATAGCCATCCTTGACAATGTCGCACACTGCGTAGCACGATTCCACAAGACTTTCGTCGATGACGCTTCCTGCAAATCCGTAGCCGTTATATTCCACTTTCAGGTTGCCTGTCGACGAGCAGCATTTTACAGTAGAACCGCTGACAGAGCCTACAAAACCGCCGATGTTGGGACCGGGGCGTTTTGATGTGAGCTGAATCACCTGTGCCGACGACCGGCTGTCGGTAATCTCGCTGCCGCTCAACACAAAACCTGCAAGGCCGCCGGCTCCTCTCATCGAAGCCACCCTGCCGGTAGAGACGCAGTCCTTGACTGTGCACGAAGTCAGTTGTGCCGCCAGACCGCCGGCGCCCGATACCGAGCGCACCGAGGCCGCCGAGGAGCAACGCTCGAATGTGGACCCTTCGGCTTCTGCCACGATGCCTCCGGCCGCACCGCCTTCTCTCTCGGATGTGCCGCACATGATGAGACCATCTACAGCTATGTCGGTAATGGTGGAATTCTTGGCCACGCAGACTAATGCGGCACCTTGAAGGACACTCTGGATGTTTGCGTTCTCAAGCTTGAGATTGGTGATAGTAGCATTTTCGATATTGCCGAACAGCGATTTGCTCCAGCCGGTGAAATCGAAAGTTCCGTCGTTGAACGGGTCATCAAAATTATCAACAAATTCCGAGTCGTGAGCATACCACAGATTGTGGATTGTGTAACCGTCGCCGTCGAAATTTCCTTTGAACCAGAAATCTTCGCTCCAGAAACCGCCGGGGTTCTGCTCGGGGTCATCGTTGTTTATGTTCGACATGCCGATGGGATCCCATAGAGGTTTGTCCTTGTCGGGAGTGGCGGTATCGCTCAGCCAGAGGTCGGTCGTGAGTCGGAAGTATTTGCCTTCAAAGGTCTCGTTGGCATTGGTGCGTTTGGCCAGACCGGCCAGTTCGGCTGCGGAGCTGATAAGATAGGGATTCCCGGGACTTCCGTCCCCCTCCCACTCTGTGTCGGCCGAGCCGTCCCATATTGTCCGGGCTGACAGACAGGGAGAGGCGACTATGGCAGATAATGCCACGACAGCCGCCTTGGATAACAGTTTAGTCATGATAGTATAAGTAAATTGGTTAAAAACAAAAGAAATACAGCCCCCCCATTGATGCAGTTGATTACAGCTTTCTGTAATTGATATAGGAAAGATGTCTAAAGGGTTCTATGCAGGGATGTTCAGCGGTTGCAGCTTTTTTTGATATAGCCTTTGTCGATGGCCTTGACGATGAGGTCGGCAACATTGACCGCCCCGAGTTTGGCAAAGAGCGACTTGCGATGTGCTTCGACTGTGTTTTCGGAGACGAACATGGCGGCTGCGATTTCGCGTGAGGTTTTGCCTTGCGAAATCTGATACAGCACTTCCAGCTCACGTGCCGACGGGTGGAGGCTGTCGTCTCCGGCTGCCTTCAGGGTCTTGTGCACCTCCTCGCAGTAGTAGTTGTTGCCATGCAGAATTTCTTCTATGGCCGTGATGATTTCACTTCCTTCCCCCGATTTGTAGATTATAGCGTTTACGTCTCTGGCAAGCAACTTTCTGAGCGTCCATATTTCATCGTGGACGGTGCTGACGATTATATGCGCCACAGGGTTCCGGGCGCGAATCATCTCTATCAGCACAAATCCGTCGAGGTCGGGCAACTCGAGATCTATGATATAAAAATCGAATTCATTCCCGGCATCGAGCTGTGCCACAAGGGCCATAGCTGTGCCGAATTTAGTGACGTTGTTGGCACTGCGGCTTGCAAGAATGGCAGTCATGCCTTCCCTTACAAGGTCGTGATCGTCAACAACGGCTATCTTCATTTGTGATAGTATAGATTGGTCGTCCATAAGCGTATGAACAATTGCATTTGGTTGTAAATGCAAAATTACCTCGCTTATGCACGCCCGTCAATTACGGATTTCCGTAGTTTTTCAATGTTTCCGACAGATAAGTTTAAAAATTCAGCGTCAGTTTCACTGTTGTGCCTGTCGGTTGGTGTGATTCGATCGAGACGTCACCCCCGATGGCGTTGGCTCTGCGGCGGATGGAGTCAATGCCGATTCCCTTTCGGCCGGCAGATGCTTTCTGCTGATAAGTGCCGTTGTCGGTGATGGTGGCCGCCAGCGTTTCTTTTGTAAGAGTCAGTGTCACGTTGATGTTTGTGGCGCCGGAGTGTTTGACGGCGTTGCTTACGGCTTCCTGAATGATGCGGTAAATCTCGAGAGCCGTGGCATCGGGCACTTCACCCCAGTCTGCGTCATCGGCCGATGAATCGTAACTTAAGGCTGTTTCCCCCTTGTTGGCATCGGCCTGCTTTGATAAGAAGAATCTCACGACTTCATCGAGTGAGGCGTAAGAGAATTCGGGCGGCATCAGTTCGTGGGATATGCGGCGCACCGATTCGCGGCAGGTGTCGATCATTTCCGCGGTGGAGTCGGCGGGCTTTCCGGCATTTATGTTCATCCTGATAGCGAGGAGGTCGTTGCATACGCCATCGTGCAGCTCGCGGGCCATGCGCTGGCGTTCGCTCTCAAGCCCCTCGACGTATTGTTGTGTGAGTTGTCGGCCTATGTCGGCACGGATTCTGGCAAATTCCATTTCGCGTTGCATACGGCGACGTTTCTGGCGGGTGGCATATATCACGAAAATCACCGCGCCGATCAGCAGAAGTGCCAGAGCTGCAAAAAGCCACATCAGCGTGCCGGCTCTCCGGGCTTCGCTCTGCGCCAGGGCAAGCTGGGTTTCTTTCGTCTCATATTTGATGGTCAGATCGCGCAGGCTGTCGGCTTTTTCCTGCGCCCAGAGGCTGTCACGGATCTCGTTGCTCTGTAGAAGGGTTTTGTAGGCATTCCGGTAGTCGCCAAGATCGGCATAGGCCATGTGCAGATTGTTGTAGCAGTCGAATTTCACAAAAGGCAGATTGTCGATACCCTCCAACCCGAGAATTTTGTCAAACCACACTATGGCGCCACGATTATCACTGTTTTTCAGGCAGATTGAGCACTCGGCCTGATAATATGCCATTTTGGATGTCATGGAGGTGATTTCAGGCATCAGTTCCAGACATTTCCGGCGCCATGACTCTGCCCCGGCTTTGTCGCCGCTGCGGTCCGACAGCAACATGGTGTAGGCCGCGGCGCGAAATGCGGCATCGTTGCTTCCGCTCTCAATGGAGTTCTGATATGCAAGGTCCTGATATTTCAAAGCGCGGTCAATGTCGCCACACCCTGTGAGAACGGAGCCTACGACGCCATAGACCACACCTTTCAGCTCCGGGTCATTGCTCTTGGCAACCCAGTCGCCGGCCAGCACGGCATTGCGGCCCGCTTCATCCTTGTTCTGCATGTCGAGGTTCAGCACCGACAGATTGATATAGAGCGATGCAATCTCCTCGATAGCTTCCTGGTCCGGATTTTCGCGGAATTTGCCCGATGTGATGATTGCCAGCGCGGTCTCATATTTTTGCAGCGCCTCGTCGATGCGGCCTAAGGAGCGGAGAAACACTCCCTGGGCGGCATTGGTGCCCACTATCTGAACAGGGTCGCCGCTTTTCACGGCCCGACGGATAGCTTCCTCGCCGACAACGGCCGCCGAATCGGTGCGGCCTATGCTGTGCAGACTGTCGGCCGCCTCCCGCAGGCGGGCTATCCCGGCAATGTCGTCGGCCGATGCGAAAGAGATCAGCGACGTGAGGGATAGCAGCAAAGATATGATTACACTTTTCATGGCATGTCGGGTTAATATTCCCGGCAAATATACGTTTTATTTGTAAAATATAGGGCGTTGTTTCAGATTTTTTGTAACTTTGCATATCTCATGGAAAACATCACCTCATAACCAATCAGATGAATAAAAAACTTTTGTTATCACTTTCATTAGCGGCGATCTCGCTCACCGGAGCGTATGCTGCCGGCGACTCATTCCGCGCACCGGCTTATCCGCTGATAACTATCGACCCCTACACGAGCGCCTGGTCGATGTCTGACAATCTCTATGACCAGGAGGTAAGACACTGGACCGAGTCGGCCTACCCGCTGATAGGTGTAGTCACTGTCGACGGTACTCATTATCGTTTCATGGGCACTGAGACTCCGATCCTCGACACGGCCCTGCCTACGGCTGCCGAAAAGGGCTGGACAGGGAAATACACTACCGACGAGCCGGCTGCCGACTGGTATAAGCCGGATTTCAATGACTCGGCGTGGAAAACCGGCGTGGGTTCGTTTGGCGACATCCCTGAGGAGCGGCTGGCAAGAACTAAATGGGACACCCCGAAGATCTGGGTGCGCCGCGATTTTGCTCTCCCGTCCTACGTCATGGGGAAACCGATATACCTCCACTATTCGCACGACGATGATGCAGTGATTTATATCAATGGCATCAAACTCGTCGACACCGGCTCTTTTAACAGAGATGTGATTGTGGAATTGCCTCAGAAGATTGTCGACACCCTGAAACCGGAGGGTAACGTGATCGCGGCATTCTGCCATAACCGTGGAGGCTACGCTTTCATTGACTTCGGGCTGGACTATGAGGCAAATAAATCACGCTACTTCACCGAGACAGCGGTCCAGACCAAAGCCGAGGTGCTGCCCATGAACACCGTCTACGGGTTCAGATGCGGCGCTGTCGACCTCACGCTCACTTTCACATCACCCGCTTTCCTCCGTGATCTGGAACTGCTTTCCCGCCCTGTCAACTATATTTCGTATGATGTGAAGAGCAATGACGGGAAAAAACATGACGTGAAGTTGTATTTCGAGGCCGGACGCCAGTGGGCTGTGGAAGATCTATCACAGTCGAGCGTCTCCGCGATAACCCGGCGTGAGGGCCTGACATTTGTTTCTACCTCCAACCGCATTCAGAAACCGCTCAGCAAGGCGGGCGACCATACCCGCATCGACTGGGGTACATTCTATCTCGCTGCATCCGACAAGAACAGCGAGCCTTTCATGAACGACGGAAGAGCGGCACGCACCGGGTTCCTCTCAGGTAAAAAAATAGGGGAGAAATCAGGCGAAGAGATCGGTCTGGTGATTGATCTCGGCAATGTCAAAGCCCATGGCGGATACATCATGGCCGGATATGACGACAACTATTCCATCCAGTATTTCGGACAGAATCTGCGCCCCTACTGGAACCGCAACAATGATTCCGACATCTTCAAGCAGTTTGCTCTCGCTGCCCGCGATTATAAAAAACTGATGAAAGAGTCAGCACGGTTCGACGCCGAGCTTCTAAAGGAGGCCGCTGAAGTCGGCGGCGATGAATATGCCACACTCTGCGCCCTCGCCTATCGTCAGGCGGTGGCCGCACACAAGCTGGTGGAATCGCCCAAGGGTGAAATCCTATGGCTTTCCAAAGAGAACGACAGCAACGGCTCGATAGGAACTGTCGACGTCACTTATCCCTCGGCCCCGATGTTCCTGATCTACAATCCGGAACTGGTCAAAGGTCTGATGAACCATATATTTGATTACAGCGAAAGCGGCAGATGGACAAAACCTTTCCCCGCACACGACGTGGGCACATACCCTCTCGCCAACGGCCAGACCTACAGCGGCGACATGCCCGTGGAGGAGGGCGGAAACATGCTTTGCCTCACAGCTGCACTGGCTGCCGTGGAGGGTAATGCCGACTATGCCAAAAAACACTGGGACGCGCTGACCACATGGACCAACTACCTCGTGGAAAAAGGGCTCGATCCTGAAAATCAGCTCTGCACCGACGACTTCGCCGGCCATTTCGCCCATAATGCCAACCTGTCGGTCAAAGCCATTCTCGGCATCGCATCCTATGCCTACCTCGCTGATATGCTCGGTGAGAAGAAAACTGCTGAGAAATACTACAAAATCGCCCGTGAAATGGCCGCCGAATGGGAAGTTATGGCAAACGACGGCGACCACTACCGTCTGACATTCGACAAACCCGGCACCTGGAGCCAGAAGTATAATCTCATATGGGACAAACTGCTCGGGCTCAACATTTTCCCCGATAAAGTAATAGCGACCGAAATCCCTTACTACCTCACGAAGCAGAACATCTACGGCCTACCGCTCGACAATCGCGAAACCTACACCAAGACCGACTGGATAATGTGGATCGCGACACTCGCGCCCGACAAGGCAACATTCATGAAATTCATCTCCCCGGTATATAAATTCATGAATGAGACGGTGGATAGGGTTCCGATGAGCGACTGGCCATATACCGACCGTCCTAAACGCCGCGGATTTAAAACACGTTCGGTCGTAGGCGGATACTACATAAAGATGCTCGAAAACCGATTGAAAAAATAATCCCCTGACCAACACCAAACTCTAAATAAAGACATCCGACTGCCTGGAGATTCCATTGCAATCGGATGTCTCTATTTCATATTATTCCGGTAGCATCTATGCTGCCAAAAATATCTTAATATTATTTAGCTTTGATGTGCCATATTTTTGCCCATGCCGATGCTAATTTTGTCGGTGAAAGTCACAGTGGCTTTCCATGGGACATCTAAACTTAATAATGTATGACATTTATCATTGTTATTCTCTGCGCTTTTGCATGGATTGGTAGGCTCTCAAAGATGGAGCTGATGTATAACGTAACCCGATAATATTTGTTGAAATGACTTTCTGGAATTTTCTTGGCGGGTTCGCCCTGTTCAACATGATTTGCGACTGGTTTTCCGGGAAGCCGAAGTCGCAACATCAGTCATACCCACCGGCGCACTACGATGACCGTGATGCTGAATATGAAACTCGTATTGAGGAATTGCAGCGGGAAATAGAGCATTCTAAAGCGAAGATTGCCGAGTATCAGCAAATCGTTGACAGCGAAAGCACGTATGGTATTGATGACGCAGATGTAGACGAGTTACAAGAGCGCATAGATGTGCTTGAAGAGCAACTCGACAGTTGCGACGTGATGTCCGACCGCTATGATCGCATTCAAGACGAGATAGACCGTCTACAGGATCGACTCGATGATATAGAGAACCGGCAGGATACATATAACGACCTGCAAGACGAACTGGACGACCTTTATGATGACTTAGACGATTTAGAAGAAGACCGTGACGATGATTGGTGAGAATAACCACTGAACATATTTGCTCCAAGTTTTTAACTTCCCACGGTTCGGTGAAGCCGGGGAAACGTAAAGCGGGTGATTTAGGACGTGGATTTTTCGAGGGCTACAGAGGTGTGCGAATCAGCGGGTGCGGGCGATGATGAAGTCGAGCAGGGCGATGAATGAGGTGCGGGCGGGTGTGTCGGGGAAGTTGGCGCACAGGATGTCGCATGCCTGGTCGCGCAGCCGTTGCATTGTGGCGTGTGCATAGTCGATGCCGCCGCAGCAGTGGGCGTAGTCGATCAGTTGTGTGATTTCGTCGGGAGTCAATTGCTCGCGGTGAGCCAGTTCCACCATTTCGCTATGGAGCGTGCCTTCGCCGGTGAGGAGGGCATGAAGCAACGGCAGGGTGATTTTCCCTTCGCGAAGGTCGTTGCCGGTGGGTTTGCCGATGTCGGCATTGTCGTAGTAGTCGAAAATGTCGTCGCGAATCTGGAAACAGAGGCCTAACAGGCGGGCAAATTCGCGCAGGGCGTCGATTTTTGCAGCATCCTCTGCTCCGGCGGCGTAAGCGCCTACTTCCGCGCAGCTTACGAAGAGTGATGCGGTCTTGCGATAAATGATTTCGAAGTAGGCTTTTTCGTCGAAATTGTTGAACCGGGCAGTGTAGATTTCGTCGAGCTCGCCGATGGATAGCAGACGCCCGAGAGATGCGATGGACCCTACGATACGCAGGTCGGAGGTTTCGGCCGCCAGCCGCAGGGAGTTCGAGAGGAAGAAGTCGCCTATGAGCACTGCCAGATGGTTGTCCCAGATGCCGTTTATTGTGGCGGCGTCGCGGCGCACGCGGGTGTCGTCGACCACATCGTCGTGGATTAGCGAGGCATTGTGCAGCAATTCCACTGCCACTGCACCTTTTATCACCTTGTCGTTCACCTCTCCCAACAACCGGGCCGAGAGGAGCACCATAATGGGGCGTATCTGCTTCCCTTTTCTTTCCAGATAGTTTGCTATAACCTTATTCATCAATGCGTTGGGCGAGCTCAGAGTAGCTCCGATAAGATTATTGAGCTGCTCGAGTTCCGGCGCAAGGGCGTGTTGGATAGCTTGGAATGTGGTCACTCTACTGGAAATTTTTGCGCAAAATTACGAAAAGTTCCCGAAAACACCCTAAAATCCGCGGGAAAAAGTTAACTTTGTGGTCGGATTGCATCGCGGGCGCTGCCTAAGAGACAATTCATGTCCATGAAACACACAACAGAACAATTAAAAAAACTTTCATTTTATCGGACACTGCATCAGGCAGTAAGGCATTCGACATTATGGACAACAACAAGCAGAGAGTCACAGAACTCGACAAAGTCGCCGTAAGATTTTCAGGCGACTCAGGCGACGGCATGCAGCTGGCCGGAAACATTTTCACCAATGTCTCCGCCGGGCTGGGCAACTCCGTCTCTACCTTTCCCGACTATCCGGCCGAAATCCGCGCCCCGCAAGGTTCGCTCGGCGGCGTTTCCGGCTTCCAGGTGAGCATTGGTGCGGGCGTACATACCCCCGGCGACAAATGCGACGTACTGGTGGCCATGAATCCCGCGGCTCTCAAACAGAATTATAAGTTTCTCAAACCCGGCGGCGTGATCATTACCGACGTCGACTCCTTCCGCGAGGAGGGGCTTAAGAAAGCACAGTTCACCACCGACGATCCCATCAAGGAGCTGGGCATCACCGCCCAGGTGGTGGAGGTTCCCGTCACCTCCATGACCAAGGCCGCTCTGGCCGATTCGGGCATGGACATCAAGAGCGTGCTCAAATGCCGCAACATCTTCACTCTCGGCCTCATCTGCTGGCTCTTCGACCGCCCCGTCGAGGCAGCCGTGAACATGATCCGCGACAAATTCGCCAAGAAGCCTGCAATCGCAGAAGCCAACACCAAAGTGATCCTGGCCGGATTTGACTACGGCCACAACATCCACGCTTCCGTTTCGACCTACAAAGTGCAGACCGAGCCGATCGTGCCCGGCACATACACCGACATCAAGGGCAATCAGGCACTCGCATGGGGTCTGATCGAGGCTTCCGAAAAAGCCCACATGCCCCTGTTCCTCGGTTCATACCCCATCACCCCCGCCACCGACATTCTCCACGAACTGGCAAAACGCAAAGACCTCGGCGTGAAAGCCTGCCAGATGGAGGACGAGATTGCCGGCGTATGCTCGGCCATCGGCGCCTCTTTCGCCGGTTCGCTGGCCGCCACCTCCACCTCGGGTCCCGGTCTGGCGCTCAAAAGCGAGGGTATCGGTCTGGCCGTGATGGCCGAACTTCCGCTGGTGGTAATCGACGTGATGCGCGGCGGTCCCTCGACCGGTCTCCCCACAAAGACCGAGCAGACCGACCTCGCACAGGCACTCTACGGCCGCAACGGCGAAAGCCCGCTTGCAGTGGTGGCTCCCGTTTCGCCCACCGACTGCTTCAACATGGCTTTCGAGGCCTCGCGCATCGCCCTGGAACACACCACTCCCGTCATCCTTCTGGCCGACGCTTTCATCGGCAACGGCTCATCGGCATGGCGCATCCCCGACGACAATGAATTCCCCGAAATAAAGCCCAAAGGGGTGCCTCAGGAGCTTCGCGCATGCTGGACACCCTACATGCGCGACCCCGAAACCCTGGCACGCTACCGCGCCGTGCCCGGCACCGAGGGACTCGCACACCGTCTGGGCGGTCTTGAAAAAGACGAGAAGACAGGCGCCATCTCCACAGCGCCCGCCAACCATGCCCGCATGGTCGAAATCCGCCGCGAAAAAGTGGCACGCATCGCCAACGACATCCCTCTGCAGGAAGTGGTCTGCGACTCACCCGAGGCCGACACACTGCTCATAGGCTGGGGAGGCACCTACGGCCATCTCTACGATGCCGCCGAGGAACTCAACCGCCGCGGCATGAAAGTGGCTCTGACTCAGTTCCGCTACATCAATCCCCTCCCCTCCAACACCGGCGAGATCTTCAGCCGCTACAAAAACCTCATCGTGGCCGAACTCAACACCGGTCAGTTTGCCGACTATCTGCAGGCCCGCTTCCCCGAGCGCCTCTTCAAGCGCATCAACAAGGTCGAAGGCCAGCCCTTCCTCGTAGGCGAACTGGTGGAACAGACCATCGCCATCCTTTCAGGCAAAGAAGAGGCCTGATCCTTCTCATTTTCACTCACATTCAAGACTTTGAACTTTATGGAATGTAACGAAAAGCAGCAGGGTCAGCCCTGTGAAGCATATAAAGCATCGGACTACAAAAACGCCAGCCCCGTGCGCTGGTGTGCCGGTTGCGGCGACCACGCCATCCTCAACTCTCTCCACAAGGCCATGGCCGAATATGGCGTGGCTCCCCACATGACCGCCGTAATCTCGGGTATCGGATGTTCGTCGCGACTCCCCTACTACATGAACACCTACGGCTTCCACACCATCCACGGTCGCGGCGCGGCAGTCGCCACCGGCTTCAAAGTGGCCAACCCTGCGATGACCGTATGGCAGATTTCGGGCGACGGCGACGGTCTGGCCATCGGCGGCAACCACTTCATCCATGCAGTGCGCCGCAACGTCGACATCAACATCATGCTGCTCAACAACCGCATCTACGGCCTCACCAAGGGACAGTACTCCCCCACCTCGGCCCGCGGCTTCGTATCGAAATCATCGCCCTACGGCACCACCGAGGATCCCTTCATCCCGGCCGAACTGGTGTTCGGCGCACGCGGCAATTTCTTCGCACGCGCCATCGACGTGGATCTCACAGGCTCGCGCGAAGTGATGCTCGCAGCCGCCCGCCACACCGGATGCTCCGTGGTGGAGATCCTGCAGAACTGCATGATTTTCAACAACGGCATCCACTCGGCAATCACCGACAAGGAGCACCGCGCCGACCGCACCATCCACCTCGTCCATGGGCAGAAAATGCTTTTCGGCAAGGAGAACGAAAAGGGTCTGGTGCGCGACGGATTCTTCCTCAAAGCCGTTGAAATCGGCAAGGACGGATACACCATCGACGACGTCCTCGTGCACGACGCCCACACGCCCCAGAACTTCCTCCACCAGCAGCTGGCCATGATGGATGGCACCGCGCTCCCGGTGGCTGTAGGTGTGATCCGCGACGTCGACGCACCCGCTTATGATCAGGAAGTTGCCGCACAGGTCGAGGAAGTGCGCTCCCGCAAAGGCTTCAAATCGCTCCGCGACATGATCCTTGCAGGCGACACCTGGACCGTGGAATAATCCGCGCCAACATCGAAAATCATATACACCGGAACAATACCGGCCGATTCGCATTATATTATATATGAGCAATCAACCCACCACCCCTCCTCCCTGTCCGCCCCGCCATTCTCCCGGAGAGCCTCAGCAGCAGCCCCGGCAACCCTGGCAGGACCAGAACTGTCAGCCGCCCTACGGTTATGGACCGCAGCAACAGCAGCAGTCTCCCTACGGCTGCGGGCAACAGCAACAACCGCCTTACGGCTACGGACCGCAGCAATCCTACGGACCACAGCAGCCCTACGGCTACGGGCCTCAGCAGCCCTATGGTTATGGCCCGCAACCTGCGCCACAGCCATGGCAACCCTACGGCCAGCAGCAGCGCCGCTCCAATTCGATGGGTACAGTAGGATTCATCTTTGCCCTGGTGAGCATATTCTGCGGCTGGATTCCCATAGCAGGCTGGATAGTCTGGCTTGTGGGCGCGGTGTTCTCGTTCATCGGCCTGTTCTCGCGTCCGCGCGGGCTGGCCATAGCCGGAGTAATCATCTCGCTTGTGCTTATTCCGCTGATAGTGACCGTGCTGATTGCTCTGAACTCTGTCTCCGACATCCTCTTTTACGACACATTCTGACGTCATATCATCATTCTGTCATTTTTAACACATCATCTCCATGGGTAAATTTATTCAGGAATTCAAGGAATTCGCAATGAAGGGCAACGTGGTCGACATGGCCGTCGGTGTAATCGTCGGCGGTGCTTTCGGCAAAATCGTCAGTTCTCTGGTCAACGATGTCATCATGCCCCTCGTCACCCTCTTCACCGGAGGCGTGAATTTCACTGAAAAGAAACTGGTACTCCGCGAAGCCGTGATGAACGGGCAGGATATAGTCAGCCCCGAAGTGGCACTCACCTGGGGCGTGTTTGTGCAGAGTATTGTCGATTTCATCATCATCGCCCTCTGCATCTTCATGGCCATCCGGTTCATGAACAAACTCAAATCGGCCACAAAGAAAGCCGAGGAAGAGGCTGCCGAAGCTGCTCCCGCCGGTCCCACAGAACTGGAAATCCTCTCGAAGGATCAGGAACTCCTCACCGAGATCCGCGACCTGCTGAAAGAGAAATCCGCAAAATAATCCCCACGATCCGGCACAGAGCATATGGCTTCACCTGTTTTCCTCCTGGGCTTTATGGGCACCGGCAAAACCACCTTGGGGCGTGCCCTCGAAGCCCGTATGCCCCTTTGGCGCTATCTCGACCTCGACGACGAGATCCAGCGCCGGGCCGGCATGTCGATTCCCCGCATCTTCGCCAATTATGGAGAGAAGGTGTTCCGGCAGATGGAACGTGAAGCCCTCGACGAAGTGCTCCCGCTTGAGAATGTGATCATCGGGTGCGGCGGCGGCACGCCCTGTTTCTTCGACAACATGGACAGGATGAACGCCGCAGGCATCACCGTGTGGCTCCAGGCGCGCCCCGACACCCTGCTGCGGCGCCTGATTGTGGCGCAGGCCACCCGCCCGAAGCTCAACGGCATGTCGCACTCCGACCTCGAAGCCTACATCGCCTCGGAGACCGCCGCCCGCGAACCCTTCTACTCCCGGGCGCGCCACACATTCCCTTCCGATCTGCTCGAAAGCCCGGCCGAAGTCGAGGCGTCGTGCCGATTCTTCATCCGTAAATTCATACCTGAGTCATGAACGCCCCCACACCGCTTGAACAGGCTGTGGAAACAGCTGTGGCACGCCGTCGGCTCTCGATAGGACTGCCGCGATGCGTCAACTCGTCGGAACAGCGTTTCCCGCTGACGCCCGAAGCTGTCGGCGCTCTCACCGGACGCGGATTCAGAGTGGTGATCGAGGAGAACGCCGCCGCCCACATCCACTATGCCGACACGGCCTACATGCGCGCCGGAGCGGTCATAGCCTCGCGCACCGAAACGCTCGAGGCCGACATCGTGATCCATCTGGCACCCCTGCCGGCAAATGACATCGCATGCCTGCGACGCGGTGCTCTGCTGCTCACCCTCGCCAACCTCGGGCGCGATGACGGTGCCGAAGTAATCAGGCGACTTCTCGACCGGCATATCATCAACATCGCCATCGACCTCATCGCCGACGACGAGGGGCATCACCCCTTTGCCGACATCCTCTCGGAAATCGACGGGCGCGCGGCCATGGTCATGGCATCATCCATGCTGGCCGACCCCGAGCGGGGCAAAGGAATCCTGTTGGGAGGCATCGCCGGCGTGATACCGTGCGAGGTAGTGGTATTGGGAAGCGACCTTGCCGCCTGCGCGGCCGCCCGAAGCGCCGTCGGCCTGGGAGCCACGGTGAAAATGTTTGACGACGACGTCTACCGCCTGCGTCGCGCCCTGCGCCGCTTAGGCGAGGGCGTTGTTGGGTCGTCGCTCCATCCCAACGCTCTCGAGAACGCCCTCCACACTGCCGACGTGGTCATATGCTCCTCGTCGCAATGTCGCGTGGAAGTTGACTCCGAGGGGGAGAAGATAATGAAGAAAGGGGTGCTGGTGTTTGATATCACCTCACAGCCTGGCCGCACATTCCCCGCCATGCCCCTGATCGACCTCGGGCGCAGTAAAACCGCCTCGCCGCTTGCCGGGCGCCGATGCTGCCACTGCAACGTGGGCGCGGCGGTGCCCCGCACAGCCGCCATGGCGCTGAGCGACACTTTCATCACCCTGCTCGACGACATTGCCGGAAAAGGCACTTGCTCTAACGCGATCCAGCTCACCCACGGCATACAGCAGGCGGCGCTCACATTCCTCGGCAAAGCCGTCAACGCCCGCGTAGCCGCCATAGCAGGTGTCCGCTACACCGACATCAACATCCTCCTTTCACTCAGCTGATCCTCATGGCAAAACAGAAATACTATGTAGTGTGGGAAGGTCGAGAGCCCGGTGTCTACGACAACTGGGATGACTGTTTCGAGCAGGTCAACGGTTTTCCCGGCGCGAAATACAAAGCATTCCCGTCGCAGGAAGCAGCCGTCAGCGCATATCGCGGCGACGGCGCCGCCGAGGAGGAACTGCTCACACGCATCGCCCTGCACACCAGCGAGGCCGCCCGTCCGGTTGAGGCCGCACAACCCGGCGTGTCGGTTTCCGCCAAGTCGCAGCCGGTTTCCGGGCCGGCCTCTTATCCCGATTACTCCAGAATCCCCGAAATCAACCTGTCGGCCATCGCCACCGATGGCGCCTGTGCAGGCAATCCCGGCGTGATGGAGTACCGCGGCGTGAAAGTGGCGACCGGAGAGGAGATCTTTCATGTCGGCCCTCTGCCCGACGGCACTAACAACGTAGCGGAATACCTTGCCCTGGTGCATGCGCTCGCATTGCTGTTCAAACAGAACGACGGCACCACTCCCATCTACACCGACTCGGGCACAGCCGTGGCGTGGGTCCGCAACCGCGGATGTCGCACTAAGCTGGAGCCAACCGAGCGCAACCGCCGCATTTTCGAAATGATAGCGCGCGCCAATGTGTGGCTCCGCACCCACACTCCCACCAACCCCATACTTCGCTGGAGCACATCGCTCTGGGGCGAGATACCGGCTGATTTCGGCAGAAAATGATCTGACTGTTATTTCTTTACGCGGGAGGGATTGGCGGCCACAAAAGCCGCCCACGACGAACTGCCGCGGGTGGATTTAGGAATCGCAGCGCCGCCCGCACTCCCCTGCGGAGCCGCCGGCATAGCTTTGGCAGTCTCATAAAAATGACACAGCGCTGCCGCCAGAGCATCAGTGGCGTCAAGCTCGGGCAACAGCTGTTCGTCGGGAATGTCGAGGATGCGCCTCAACAGCTCCTGCACCTGCTCTTTCGATGCCGCGCCGTTGCCCGTGATGGCCTGCTTGATTTTTCTCGGTTCATATTCGGTGATAGTGAGGTCGCGCTCGAGCGCTGCGGCCATCGCCACCCCCTGGGCGCGGCCCAGTTTCAGCATCGACTGCACATTTTTACCGAAAAACGGTGCCTCTATGGCCAGTTCGTCGGGCACATACTGATCGATGAGCGAAGTCACACGCTCGAATATACGCCGCAGGCGCATATAATGGTCCTCATATTTCGACAGCCTTATCACTCCCATGGCCACTGCCCGAGGCCGGCACCCGTCGATGCCGAGGATGCCGTAGCCCATGACATTGGTGCCGGGGTCAACCCCCATGATCACCCTCTGGAACTGCCTGACCGACAGCCCCGAGTTGCTTTCATGAATCTGCGAGCCGGCTTCCATGTCGCGGCTCGGGATATGGTTTCTGGCATCCATCCGGATCAGTCTACGATTTCCATATAGGTGGTGAAGAAAAGCGCCTGGCCGTTGAATCGCGCCACAAGGTCGTCGCGAAGAATGGCGGCGGTGTCGTCGTGCCATCGCTGTCCCTGTTCGATGGATGCGGTGCGTGCCTGAATAGCCACGGATGTGGCACCCGGCTCAACACGGGTGGTGACACGGGCCATCACCTTGTCGGTGAAGATACCCGCAAGGTCCATGGCCGGGAGATAGGTGTGTCGTGCCCAGGCATAGAATTCCTCCAGCCGGGCATCCTCTACAATGAACGTGGTATTGAGAATAATCATGAGGTGAGTTTTTTCTCGAAGCGGCGACGCCGCAGAAAGCGCGGTATGAATTTGAGATGACGCCCTATGGTGGGAAAGGTGCCGTAGTAATAGCACATGATGCGGAAGCGCTCGATCAGCGACGCGCGCCGGTTGCGCGTGGTCATCCCCTCCATGAGATAATCGACCAGCACACCATCGATATATACATTCATGCGCGAATGCTGCAACACGCGGATACACCAGTCGTAGTCAGCCGAGAAACTGAAGCGAAGATTAAACGGGGCTGTGATCCGGCGCAGGGCGAAAAATGCCTGATGACACACCACCATGCCGTCGCGGAACGAGTTGTAGTCCAACCGCGCGGGCGCCTGAAGATGACGTCCGGCAAGCCGGTGCCCGGCGGCGTCGACAAGATCGGTCTGACCATAGACCACCCCGGGAAAATCGTTGTCCATGATGGTGTCGGCCACACATTGCAGAGTCTTGGGGGAGTGGAACGCATCGCCGGCGTTGAGAAACACCACATATTCCCCTGTGGCGCGTGCCAGCCCCTTGTTCATAGCGTCGTACAGCCCCTTGTCGGGCGAGGAAAACACCTTGCGGCGACAGTTTGTGTGGTTGCGCGCAATCTCCATGGTGTGGTCGTGCGAGGCGCCGTCGATAATCAGATGCTCATATATGCCGAACGACTGCGCGTCGACACTCGCCAGTGTCACCGGCAATTCCTTTTCGGCGTTATAGGTGACGGTGATGATGGAAAACAGCGGGTTAACGGCTCTTTCGCGATCGTTCATAATTCTGAGTTAGAGGTTACACATATTCAAGACGGGCACCTTCATCGGTGACGGTGAGCGTGGCGTCGCGCCCGAGCAGCACCGGGCGGTTGTCATCGTCGATATGCCCCACCGGCAGATCCATTGCCACGGGATATGGGGCACCTTCGGTCATCCGGGTTATCATCTGATACATGTCGGCATAGTCGGCCGACGGCTGGCTGTAGTCGGTGAACTGCCCCACGAGAAGCCCCGCGAGGCGGTCGAGGATGCCGCTCAGACGCAGTTGCCACAGCAGACGCTCCACCTTATATATAGGTTCGGCAATATCTTCGATCAGGAGTATGGTGCCGGGGGCTATCTGACTGTAGGGAGTGCCGAGCAGACCGCCGATCACAGCCATATTGCCTCCGACGACGCGTCCGGTGGCCACGCCGGGTATATTGCGGGCGTAAGGAGAGCCTGAATATCCCGACGGGAGCACCACTTCATCGGTTTCGCCGGTGAGCAGCGCCAGCAGGCGGCGGTTCTCGGGCATCCCGGGACCGTTGGCCAGATGCTTCGTCATGGAGGCGTGGACCGACTCAAGCGTATGCTTGCCCCAGAGGGCGTGCAGGGCCGAAATGTCGCTGAACCCTACCAGCCATTTGGGATGTCCGAGCACCTGAGGTTCGGCAAGAACCTTGTCGAGCTGCGGCAACAGATGCACCGCACCATAGCCTCCGCGCGAACAGATGATAGCTTTCACTTCGGGATCGCGCAGAGCGTCGGTGAAGTCGGCGAGCCGCTCCTCCACAGTTCCCGCCATTGAGCCGCAGGCACCGAGAGTGTGGGGCATCACCCGGGGCACAAAGCCCCATTGGCGCAGCGTTTCGCATGCGCCCTCCACATATTCCTTATGGATGATTGATGCAGGCGACAGGATGGCTACCCGGTCCCCTTCGTTCAGTTTCTGCATGATCCGGAACTTGTTTAAAGCTTGATGGAGCTTGTTTAATATTTATCAGTTGACCTGCACGGGAATGCCGGTGGCGGCATGGATGCGTTGGCCGATGGCGCGAAGCTCTTCGGCGGCTATCTTTTCCAAAGTGCGCGCAGGCGTGGGACGGTCGATGGAGTAGAGCATGATCTCGCGCGGAGCGATGCGGCGGTATGCCTCAATGAGAGCGTTGACCTCCGCGTCGGTTGTGTTGTCGATGTTCCGGCCTTCCCACTCACCGCGGAGCATCATGGTCTGGATGATTCCGGTGCCCGCGAACTGCCTCAGCGACTCTATCACTTTATCGGCGGTAAAACCGGGCGAATTCGGCCTGTCGAGCACACGGATGGTATCATCGAGAGCCGAGTCGAGTTTCAGAATGTTGTTGTCGACCTTTTTGAGCGCGGCGGCCACCGCGGGATCGAAGATACGGGTGGAATTGGTGAGCACGCTCACCTTTGCGTCCGGATAATAGCGCGAGCGCAGAGCCAGGGTGTCGTCGACGATGGCCGGAAAGTCGGGATGGAGCGTGGGTTCGCCGTTGCCCGAAAAAGTGATGACATCGAGGGGTTCGCCGGCGGCGTGCATGGCCTGCAGCTTCCGGCCGAGCAGACGGGCCACCTCGGCGCGGGGAGTGAAACCGGTGGTGCCGGCACCCTGCGCGTTGAAGCCCGCCTCGCAGTAGAGGCAGTCAAAGGAGCAGATTTTCCCGTCGTCGGGCGTGAGATTCACTCCGAGTGAAGTGCCCAGACGACGGGAATGTATCGGTCCGAAAATGGTATCGTGGAAAAGTACGGTCTGCATCTGATGCTCAGACAGTGAGGATTTCTTTTTCCTTGGCGGCGAAAAGGTCGTCGATTTTTTTCAGATATTTGTCGTGGATTTTCTGGGCGCTGTTCTCGGCGTCCTTCTCCACATCCTCGGGCATACCCTGCTTCACAGCCTTCTTGAGGCCGTCAATGGCATCGCGGCGGGCGTTGCGCACGGAAACCTTGGCGTTTTCCGCTTCGCCTTTCGACTGCTTCACCAGCTGCTTGCGGCGTTCCTCGGTCAGAGGCGGAATGGAGATACGGATCACCTCGCCGTTGTTCTCGGGCGTGATGCCGAGGTCGGAGTTGATGATTGCTTTCTCGATCTCCTTGAACATCGACTTTTCCCAGGGGGTGATGGTGATGGTGCGCGCGTCGGGCACGGCGATGTTTGCCACATTCGACAGGGGTGCCTGCGAGCCGTAGTAGTCCACGCGGATGGCGTCGAGGATTTTGGGATTGGCCTTTCCGGCGCGGATGCGCTGGAGTGTTTCTTCGAGATAGATCACTGCCATCTCCATCTTCTCCTCAGCGGGGTCGAGGTAGGTTTTGGGGTCTGTCATGGTGTTTATGCTGTTTTAATGATTTAGACTGATCAATACACTAAAGTGCCGATAGGTTCGCCCTGAAGCACCTTTGCGAGGTTGCCGGGGGTGTCCATGTCGAACACGATTATGGGCAGATGATTCTCCTTGCACAGGGCTGTGGCGGTGAGATCCATCACTTTCAGGCCGCGGGTGTACACTTCGTCGTAGGTGATTTCGGAGAATTTCGTGGCAGTGGGATCCTTCTCGGGATCGGCGGTATAGACGCCGTCGACACGCGTGCCTTTGAGCATCACGTCGGCCTCGACCTCCACGCCGCGCAGCGCGGCGCCTGTGTCGGTGGTGAAGAAGGGATTGCCGGTGCCTCCGGCCAGAATGGCCACCTTGCCCTCGGTCATGGCTTTGATGGCGCGCCACTTGCTGTAGTGGTCACCGATGGGATGCATGGCGATGGCGGTGAACACCTGCGCGCCCTGTCCTATGGCCTCGAGAGCCGAGCTGAGCGCCAGCGAGTTGATGACGGTGGCGAGCATACCCATCTGGTCGCCTTTCACTCGGTCAAACCCCTTGGCCGCACCCTGCATGCCACGGAATATATTGCCGCCACCGATGACGATGGCAACCTCCACACCTCCGTCGGCCACATCCTTGATCTGACGCGCATATTCTTCAAGCCGCTGGGGGTCGATGCCGTAATGTTGCTGACCCATAAGCGATTCGCCGCTGAGTTTCAGCAGCACTCTCTTGTATTTGGTTCTCATATGTAAATTCAGGATACCCCGGAACACGCGTCCCGGTTACAATTTCACAAATTTACACCATTTTCCCCAAAAAATCAACACCCCGCAGAAAAACTTTTCACTCTCCCCTCAGCCAATGGCGCGAAATCAGAGCTTTAGACGGGCGATACGGGCCACCGTAATAAAGAAAATTTTCATATCGAGCCACAGAGAGTAATTGTCGATATACTCCAGGTCGGCCTTGACGCGTTTTTCCATATCCTCGACATGGGGTGTGGCTCCGCGGTAGCCGAGGATCTGTGCGTAACCGGTGAGACCCGGACGCATATCGTGGCGGCGCATATAGTCGGGGATAAGAGCCGAATAATATTCGGTGTGGGCCAGCATGTGGGGGCGGGGGCCTATCAGCGACATGTCGCCAACAAACACGTTCCACAGCTGCGGAAGCTCGTCGATCGAGCTGCGGCGCAGAAAACGTCCGAAAGCTGTGGTGCGGGGGTCGTTGTCATCATCGGCCTGCTGCTCGTCGGCTTCGGAGTTGATCACCATGGAGCGGAATTTAAGCATCTTGAACGTGCGTCCGTGATAGCCTGTGCGTTTCTGCGAAAAGAAAACACCGCCCGGCGATGAAACAAGCACCGCCGCAGCCACTATAATCCATAAAGGTGACAGGATTATTATGGCGCTTAGCGAGAAGGTGACGTCGAATGCTCTTTTTACCGCGCGTTGCATAATTGAGTAGAAGTCACAAGGTTTAAATATGTGTTCATATAGGTTTCCGGCATGATTTACTAACCCTAAAGCGCGCCGGAAACGAGAATTAAGACAGGAGCGCTAATAAGTCGCTGCAAATGACTTCACAAAGTTACAAATTATTCTGAAAAAAATCACTAATTTTGTACGTTGAAAAAGCGATTATACAATCAAACCACAACATGGGCAAGAACAAACTGAAAAAATTTAGCGAGATGGAAACCATAGAATGTGTTTTCCAATATCCCTACGGCGTGTTGTCGCGCGAGCCGTTTCCCATGCGCGGCCGATGGCGCGATGAATTTTTCCACAACGACGGCCCCGTGGTGCTCGAGCTGGGGTGCGGAAAGGGAGAATACACCGTGGGACTTGCCCGCCGCTATCCCGACCGCAACTTCATAGGGATGGACATCAAGGGCGCCCGCATGTGGACCGGCGCCTGCGACGCCCGCGATTCGGGGCTGAAAAATGTGGCATTCCTCCGCACCAACATTGAGCTGCTCGACCGCTTTTTCGCGCCCGGCGAGGTTGACGAAATCTGGATCACCTTTCCCGACCCGCAGATGAAAAAGGTGCGCAAACGTCTCACCGGCACCAACTTCATGAACATCTACCGCAAGGTGCTTCACCCCGGCGGAATCATCAACCTCAAGACCGACTCTCCATTTCTCTACACCTATACATCGCTTATGGCGCGGCTCAACAATTTCCCCATCGTTGCCGACTTCGCCGACCTTTACGGCGCGGATGCCGATGCCGAAGCCGACCCCGCACTGCGTGAAATCCGCACCTACTACGAGCGCCAGTGGCTCGCCCGCGGTCTCACCATCAAGTATCTGGCGTTCGGCCTCCCTGCCGAAGGCGACCTGCAGGAGCCGGCCGACGAGATTCCCTTCGACACTCACCGCAGTTTCTCGCGCGGCACCCTCGAGACCATGAACATCTGACACGCCCGACACATTATTATATATTATGACACTTTACCCCAACCTCATACTCGACGCACTCCGCAATGTGCGCTACCCCGCATCAGGCAAAGACATCGTTTCGGCCGGGATGGTGGAGGACGATATCCGCATCGACGGCATGAAAGTATCATTCTCCCTGATTTTCGACCGACCCACCGACCCCTTCATCAAGTCGCTGGTAAAAGCGGCCGAAACCGCTATCCTCACCTACATCTCACCGGAGGTCGACATCCGCGGCAACATTGCCGTGAAAACCCGCATCGCCGCTCCGGCGCCGGTCGAGAAACCGCTGGCAGAAGTAAAAAACATCATCGGCATATCGTCGGGCAAAGGCGGTGTCGGAAAATCCACCGTTGCCGCCAATCTGGCAGTGGCTCTCGCCCGCGAAGGCTACAAAGTGGGGCTGCTCGACGCCGACATCTTCGGTCCGTCAGTGCCCAAGATGTTCGATGTGGAGGATGCCGAGCTTTATATGCGCAAGGAGGGGGACCGCAGCCTCATCATCCCCCTGGAGAAATATGGCGTCAAACTCCTGTCGATCGGGTTCCTTGTCGACCGCAACGCTCCGGTGCTGTGGCGCGGCTCCATGGCCTCCAACGCCCTGAAACAGCTGATCACCGACGCCGACTGGGGCGACCTCGACTATTTCCTCATCGACATGCCCCCCGGCACCAGCGACATCCATCTCACTCTTGTGCAGACTCTCGGCATCACCGGTGTGGTCATCGTCACAACACCTCAGGAGGTGGCGCTGGCCGATGCCCGCAAAGGCGTCAACATGTTTCTCGGCGACAAAATCAATGTGCCGGTGCTCGGCATCGTGGAGAACATGGCATGGTTCACCCCCGAGGAGCATCCACAGGAGCGGTACTACATCTTCGGCCGCGAAGGCGGTGTGAAACTCGCCAAGGAGCTGGGCGTGCGCATGCTGGCGCAGATTCCGCTTGTGGCGAAGGTGTGCGAGGATGCCGACAAGGGTCACCCGATTGCCCTGCGCGACTCGGTGATGGGACATGAGTTCCTGCACCTTGCCCACGAAGTGGCCGATGCCGTGGAGGAGCGCAACGCCACCCTTCCCGCCACCGAGAAAGTCGATATAAAGCACAAATAACATCTTTACCGTAAATACTCTCTTTCTCACAACTTTCCAATGGCAAAAGTACTGATCATCAACGGGCCCAACCTCAACCTGCTCGGCATACGCGAACCATCGATCTACGGCAGTCTGTCGATGGAGGAGTATCTCACCGCCCTCCAGAGCGACTATCCGCAGGTAGAAATCGATTATTTCCAGAGCAACCACGAGGGCGACATCATCGACCGCATCCACGAAGTGGGATTCGAGCCCGACCTCAACGGCATCATCCTTAACGCCGGCGCGTACACCCACACATCGCTCGCCATCGCCGACGCCATCCGCGCCGTGGAGCGCCCCGTGGTGGAGGTCCACATCTCCAATATCGCCGCCCGCGAAGAGATCCGCCACCGCTCGCTGCTCACTTCGGCATGCCGCGGCATCATTGCCGGATTCGGTCTCGACAGCTACCGCCTGGCACTGGAATCACTGCTATGAGCTACTGTCAAACAAGCCCCGAACAAACCCTGAACACCCCCCGAACAAACCCCGAACCATGGATCAGGCCATCGAAGAATATATCGCAGCCCACTCCCAGCCCGAGCCGCCCATGCTGGCGCGTCTCTCGCGCGACATAAATCTGCGGCTGCTCTATCCCCGCATGAGTTCGGGTCATGTGCAGGGACGGTTGCTGCGCATGCTCACAGCCATGATTGCCCCCCGGCGGGTGCTTGAGATCGGCACCTATGCCGCCTACTCCACTCTGTGCATTGCCGAAGGGCTGCCCGAAGGTGCCACCCTCGACACCGTGGAGATCGACGAGGAGATGGAGGATTTCATCCGCCTGCAACTTTCGCGATCTCCTTTCGGCTCCCGCGTGACACTCCACATCGGCGATGCCGCCCGCGTGGTGCCCGGTCTGGAAGCGCCTTTCGA
>ERZ836877.1911-NODE-1911-length-29589-cov-16.503589_pt1 | contig 29589 bp, 25 predicted proteins | sample MGYA00519469_ERZ836877 | MGnify/ENA primary metagenome ERZ836877 (study PRJEB31850, sample SAMEA3708809) | human gut metagenome | biome: human gut; feature: human-associated habitat; material: faeces | place: China | collected 2014 ... | reverse complement strand
CCTTAATCGCACTATCGTTGGATGCTTTGTCGTCGGATAAGAAAATGGAGTTTGACTTGAGTCAAGAAGGCGCGTTCCCTGCTATTGACTCCTGAGGACATAAGAGAAAAGCCGCCTACACCAGTCCTTTTTCTTTAAGCAACATCATTCGCGCAATCAACTGCGCCGTACTGCCGACGCCGAGCTTCTCACAGGCCGACGCGCGATGAAACTTTACAGTACGTTCCGCGATAGACAATTTGGCAGCAATCGCTTTATTGGATAGGCCTTGCACGACGAGCTGCGCCACCTCACGCTCTCTTTCGGTCAGCGAACGAGCGTCGCTTTCCAGAGCATTGTTCTGAAGTTCAGACAGCTTCCGCTTGCAATCCTCTCGACACCAATGCAAAACGGCTTCTTTCAATCGATCCGGAACCACCGGTTTGAGCATGAAGTCAACTGCACCGTCCTTCATGGTCTGCACAGCCATATCCACGTCACCGTGCCCTGTCACAAAGATGACCGGCAATGTCATGCCGAGTCTTCTCATTTCGGCGTGAAGCTCCAATCCGCTCATCTGCGGCATGCGAACGTCCAGAACAAGGCAACCTGCCGCATCGTTCTGATCGTCAAGAAAAGCTCGAGCCTGTTGATAACACTTAACTTGCCAACCGACCGCACCCAGCATGAAACGGTAAGAGTTAAGCATCGTCTCGTCATCATCAACAATGCGAACCAGACAAGCCGCCTTAACCCGGGCTTCCGGCAAATCGTCAATTTTGGTGTGTCTATCCGTCATTTTTTATGCTTTCGGCAAAACCATCACGGCCTTCAAACCAAAAGGCTGATTGCGCTCGATTCTCAGTCTGCCGCCGCAACCTTCCATAATGCGGGCCGATATGGCAAGGCCGACGCCCAAACCGGTGGACTTGCTGCTCGTTTTCGGTGAAAACAGATCCTGAAACATAGAAACGTCAACCGTGGGCCCATTGTCGGAGACGGCCAGCTCCCACATCGAGCCGTTACTTTCGAGTTTGACGTCAATTTGCGGATCTGTCGTGTGGCGGGTCGCTTCAGAAGCGTTCTTGAAAAGATTCAAAATGACAAGAGAAAGTTCCACCGCATCGACCTGTACATAGGCATTGGGCGGAACATTCACGTTGATTGTCGGGGGCGACTTGGCCAACAGACGAAAATCCCTGACGGCGTCACTGACAACTTTGAGCAATTGCCGTTTTTCAATTTGTTTGCCTGCCCCGCTCTTGGCGTACCCGCGAACTCGTTCGATAATGGCGCTCGCCCGTTGTGTCTGTCCGATGATCTCATCTGCGGCAATGCCGATCAACTCCATCGTATCGGACTTTTGTCCGGCCTCTCCGACAGAGCTCGGTTTGCCGTGTTCGGTCTCGCCCTTGGTGATCGTCCGAATTCCGTCTGCGAAATTAGCGATCGCTCCAAGCGGCTGTTTGAGTTCATGCGCCACCATGTTGGAAAGCATGCCGACCAAACTGGCCTTTTCAAGAGCCTGAAGTCGGGATTGAGTCTGCAACACTTCGTTTTGCGCGGCTTCCCGTTGCTGCATAGCCGCTCGCAGACTTGCTGTCTTTCGCCGCACTTCCATAGTCACAAAAACCGCATGCCATATGCCTAAAAAAAGCAGTCCGAGCGCCACGAGGACCACCCATCGGTATTCCTGCCAAAAGCGCTTGAACGTCCACTCGCGCAAGTAACTGTAGTGACCGATTTTCAGATCTTTGAAAAGACGGTCAATCCTCGTAAAGTCGCTTGCGACGCTCCAATACATCGCTGAGTCTTCCGGCATGGAAAACAAAGCTGCCGAAGCCTTTCGGCTCAATTCAGGCAAAGCTTCGGTCGTTGCGGCAAACACCCAGTCAGGGTACAGCGCGGTAGAAGTCAAACAACGCAAACGAGGTTCCGTCTTTGCCCCGATGACACGAAACTCGTCCCGACCAACAAGGCCTTCGTGCACCATTTCCTCGAGCAGACAGGCGCGCACCATACCAATATCGGCCCTTCCCTGCTTCATCACGTCAAAGACGCTCTGCATGGGGTATCCGGTAAAAGTAGTCGAGCCAAAGAATGTTTCAGGTTCATATCCCCGAGCATACAGTTCTCCGAGATGAACGCGGTACCCGCCGAATGCATTGGGCGCAACGGCTACCGCCGTTTTACCCTTCATATCTTCGAACGTGCGAATCGCCGTATTTTCACTGCGGACAAAAAAGATGCCGCCCATACTGAAATTGGGATCGTCTGCTTCGCGGATTTTCCGCGTAGCCAGATGACGCGCGAGCCCCTGAGTCTGCATATGCGAGAAAGTGCCCGCATTTGAAATGAAAAAGTCAAGCTGTTTGCGACGAACGGCTTCCGGCAGCGTGTCAAGATCGTAATACGAAAGTTCAATATTCCGCCCCCAGGCCATTTTCAAAGCCTGAACCGTCTCGGAGAAAACTTCTGTGCTCGACAGTTCACCGATTGTGCTCAGAATACCCAGTCTCACCGGGCCTTCTGTGGTTAATCGAGGGGCGAGACTCGACACATCGGACGATGCAGCCGACGGATTTTGCACCGCCAGCATCGTCATCAGCACAACATTACATATCCATCTGGGCATGATCGCAACCGTCGAAAAATAACCTGCCGTCACAGACATCATAACGGCAGGTCCTCAGTTGGAGATTCCGGTGCTTTAAGCCGTTACTCGAACGTGCTTGCGAAGAAAGTCGTCTATCACGGTTTCGAGCAGAGTTACCAACGCCATCGCAACATCGTTGTCCGGCTGCTTGGCTTCGAGCTCGGCTCTCACCCAAGGCACCCAAGAAAGGTGCTTCTCGGCAAAGGAAACCGCGGCGTCAGCGTGACCGGGCGCGGCAAGAAGACGCGCCCAGAAAGCCAGCAGCACACCGAGATGATCGGCCGGCTCATGCAATGCCGCTTCGGGAGCAAGGCCGAAATCGCTCATCACCTGCAAGACCTCATCGCGCGGCTCCTGCATCACCAGTCCCGTCACCGCCACGCTTTGATGCGGCGTCACGGAACCTTCGCCGACGCAAAACGCACGTGTCCAGCAGCGGGACTGCTCCTCAATCGAGCTTTCCCGCAATACATGTGCTGCCTGACAAGCTGCCTTGGCCACGGTTTGAGGCCCTTCAGACAACGTCTGCATCATTGCGGTAAGACTCGAACAAATCGAGTCATCCGCACCTTTGAGCAGCCAGTCAGAAAAAGTAAGCGCCGCAAGAGCCGTCACACGATCGGAAAGATGTTCGGTCACTTGTGTTTCACTCCTTACTTCACAAAGGTCTTCCGAGCCTCATACAGCACATTGGGCTTTGTCTGTTCGACAAGTTTGCGCGGCACGCCCACGGCATCGAACGTTGCATTGGGATGCAGCTTTTTGAGTTCCTCAATCGGCCCGCACTCCAAAGCACGACCGGGACAGGATGCCACGCAGGCGGGCTTAAGTCCGACACGCAGACGATCGACGCACATGTCGCACTTGGTCATGTGAGGATGCTCGGGCGTACCCATCTGTGTTTTTTCCAACGCCTCGAAGTATTGCGGCGCACCCCAGGGGCAGGCCTTCGCACAAGCTCCGCAACCGATGCACTTGGCGCTGTCGACAATGACTGCACCGAATTCCTTTTCCTTGGAAATCGCCTTGACGGGACAAACCTTTACGCAGGCCGGATCATTGCAGTGGTTGCATGACATGGAAAGCGGCACCACCTCGACGTCCGGAGCTCGTTTTCCAAACTCAAAGAACGTCACGCGACGCCAGTTTTCCTTCATGTCAAAACGCCGCAAAAAGGCATAGTTCGATGCTTTATCGGATGTTCCGGCTTTCCAGTCCCTCGGCGTTTCCAAACTCTTTAAAGAATTGTCCGTCAGCCCGTTTAGCTTGGCGTCGCCGCGACGTCCCTCGTTCCACTCTTTGCAGGCAACCGTACATGTGGCGCAGCCCAAGCATCGCTTCTGGTTAAAGTAAAAACCCCACTGTGTCATTTTCGTATTCCTCGACGTATTCGTTGATGATCTGCTTGAGCCGTTAGGCGGGCAATGTTGCACTCACTTCACACACACAACCGCCGGCGGCAAAGCCGCCCGACTTCGATGTCTGCAGATGCAGGTAGGGGTCGCTCGCACCGATGTCTCGGTCGATCGTCAGCGTGTTGACGGCCCCGCCCACGTCAACGGGCACACGATGGCAAACGGCCTTGCCCGTACCGGCTGCGTCAAAGTAGGCGTCAAAGAATTCGGTTTGACTCGGCTGATACCAGGCGCCTTCACCGATCGATACGACTCCGGGCAATTGACGTACGGTGATTTTGGCCGGAAGTTTGATGCAACCCGCTTCGGTGTAGACATAAACGTCGGCACCGTCCTTGATACCGCGCGCTGCGGCGTCGTCAGGATGCATTGTGACGGCGTGCGGGAAAACGTCCTGGATCATCGTCGTGTTGTCAAAGGACGAATGCGAACGATTGGGCATATGCGGCGTCGTGTACTGCAGCGTATAGCGACGACCCGAAGCATGAGGCGTTTTCTCGAGAATGTCTTCGTAGCCGTCGGCCGGGCGCACGTACTGGGCACGAGCCACACCGGCCTGAACGCGACCGCGCTGCGCAAGCCAGGGGGAATAGAAATTGATGCGGCCGGTATCCGTCGGGAATTCCCCGGGCGCGAATTTGGCCGCTGCAATCACACTCTTTTCGGGCGGAACGGGCAGCTGCAGGTTGGCCTTTTCAAGCATCTCCTCAAACGTAGGAAGCTTCATGTCGGGATCGACCGACTTGTAGGCTTCAGGCAACTTCGTACCCTGCCACTGAATGCGCATCACATCATGGTCCGTCATGCCGTGGCGTCCCCAATCCAGGCCGAGTCGCTCAGCGATCATCTCGTTGATGGCAACGTCGCTCTTGGCTTCGTACATGGGATTGACAACGGCGTTGACCACGTTCATGTCGGTCTTGACGCGACTGCCCGTAAAGAAGCTCTCTTCGAGGTGCGTCACCACCGGAAGGACCAGATCGGAATAACGCGCCGTCGTACTCATGAAGCGTTCGTAGCTTACGACATAGTCGAGTTTTTTCCAGGCAAGAATCTTGGGATTGATGGAAGAGCGCTGATTAAACGGGTCGGCTGAACCGCCGCCGCGCCAAACCATATCAATTTCAATCTTGGCGTCGGACCCCAGATCGATACCGTTGATGCCGAGCACGTCGGCTCGAATTTGTTCGGGCGTACGCGAATCGCGGCCTGTCAGCAACACTTTGCTTTGCATGTACTGAGAAAACAGCAATGCGCTGTGCTTTTTCCCCTTGCACAGGGCGGGCGCCTTGCCGAGCTTGACCGCCATACCGTCAACGGGAGCCAGAGCGCCGATGCCGCCGCCTCGAACCGTTGCGTTGCCGGTCATAGCCGCCAGACACAGGAGCAGCCAAACATGGTACATGCCGTTGCCGGTACGCTGCGCACCGCCGCAAGTCCAGGTCGAATGCAAACAAGCGGGTTTGGTCTTGGCATAGGTCACAGCCAGTGCCTCGATGGTTTCAGCCTGAACACCCGACAGAAGAGAGGCCCAGCGCAACACGCCCTCTTCCCCGCCGTGTTCGCGATTGAGTTCATCGAGATACTCCACAAACGACTGACCCTTAGGCGTCGTAAACGTGGTTCCCTTCCATGGCTTGCCCGTGATCGGATCTTTCGCAGGAGAATGACTGACAACCGTGTCACCCGGGAAAAAGCCGAAGCAATACTTGCGGATATACGCTTCATCGTGCAGACCGCGCCGATAGATCGTATTGGCCATGGCTGCCAGAATGGCACTGTCAGTCCCGGGACGCGGTGCAATCCACGGCGTAATGCCAGGGGCTCCCGTTGCCATGGCTCCTACCGTGCCCGTGTAGCGCGGATCAACCACCACGATCGGAATGCCCTTTTCTCTGGCCTTGGTCATGATGAAAGGCAGATGCGGCGACGTTGTTTGCGGGTCGGCACCCCAAACGATGATGAACTTGGAATTGAGCATGTCAATTGACGGATGCCCGTTGACGCCCTTACCGAGTGCGTTAAAGAGCGCATCCATTTCGTTGCCGGCCGAGTGATGGCCCCAGCACGAAACGTACGGGCCGAGGAAAGCAAGCGGCGTGCTACCAACCTCCCAGATGGGGATGTAGCCCAATTCCTTCTGGCGAGCTCTCGCCTTTTCGATATGCTCGCATGCACGGTCAATAGCTTCATCCCAGGAAATGCGCTTGAAGCCCGCAAGATTGCCGCGTTCGATCGTTTGAAGAAGCGGATACTTCAGACGGTCGGGAGCGTACAGGCGTTTACGTTCGGCATAACCCTTCATGCAGGCGCGACGCTGCATCTTACCGATCGATTCGTCCGTCTTGGCTGCTTCGCAACGCGGAACGTCACCGGCCGAGGTCAACGCAAGCAGTCTTCCGTTTTTGACATGGGCCTTTAACATGCACTGCCCGTGGCAATGGATTTCGTGATAGGTGTTGACGACTTTGACGCTTTTGTCGAGCGTTTCAGCAGGCTTAGCACCGAGAACGTCCAGATCGGTCTTGGCAAGAGCCTGTGTCCAGCAGGACAGAGATGAGACGGCCGCCGCAGCGGACGTCATCTTAAGAAACTGACGACGTGTGGAGGGAAGAGCGCAACGGCTCTGTTGTTCGGATTTGCTCATGCGATTCTCCTGTTTTGGGGCAGAGAAGCTGCCGAGACCTTCTTGTTTTTGTGAGTACTCGGCTCCATGGTTTCATCTTGGCCTGCCGGAGTAATTCCGACAACTGTCCCAAAGTGCAGTTATTCCTTTTCGGAATAGCGAATCCGCTAAAACGTTGGCATCCGCCCCCTAAAGTTAATGCGCGTCTGTAAGAGACCTGCGAGCAAACGTTCGGCGCGCTGCGTCAAGCCCTTCCGTCTGCGCCCAGCATTCGATCAAATACTGTTCCAAGCGGCGAATATGCGTGTTGTGTTCCGTGTGAGGATGTTTCAAAAGCCAGACCGGGCGTGCAGCGATTCGCCAGTCTTCCAAAACCAGTGTCAATCTGCCGGTTTTCAAAAGCGAACTGATCTGCCACAGCGGCACACCGACCGCGTAACCGGCACCGGCCAGGGCAGCAGCAGCAAGCGCTCCGGCGTTATTCACCCGCATTGTCGGCTCCACCCAAATGGCTACGCTCTCATCTTTGCCGAGCATCAGCGTTCGTCCGCTTCGTTCCGCAATAATCGGTCGTTTTTGAAGATCCTCCGGGACGCGCACTGCGCTTTGCGTTTTTAAAAAGTCGGGTGCCACAGCAATGCCGCGCTGCACGAACCCTAAAGCCGTCGCAAGAACTCGCGCGTTCGGTAGAACATCTTCACAGACAAAAAGGTCGTAGCCGATCATGTCCACGGGCATCGTATCGGCGTACTGTTCCACCATCACGGTCAATCCCTGCGAAGCCGGAAGGCTGCCGAATCGTGCCGTCCACTGCACAAAAAGCTCGGCCATGGAAGCCGGAACTGCAAGCCGCAGTTCGGTGCCGACACCCTTTTTGCTTGTGCTTTGCAGCACTCGGTCGAATGCTTGAATCACGGCGATCGCTTCTTTGTAGCGCTGCACACCCGCCCATGTCGGTTTGACGCCGCGCTTGCTGCGTTGCAGGAGCGGTTCACCCAGACAATTTTCAAGTTCTCCGATTTCGCGACTGACAAACGCCACATCGGTTTGAAACACATCGGCCGTCCGCAAAAAAGAGCCCTGCTCGACTGCTGTTGTAAACACACGCCACATCCGCAGCGTCGGCGTTTTGAGCTTTTTATCTTTTCCTACCATTCGCCCGGTCCTCTTTCGTGAATGGTGAGCTCCGGATGCGTATGCCACTTGTTCTCAATGAAATCGGCAAGTTCCTGAACAACGGCCCGAACGGGACGGTTCACGGGCAAAAGCATGCTCACGGGTGTTTCATCGGGAATCCAATCGGAAAGAACTTCCACCAGTCTGCCCCGGCGCACATACTCGAGCGTGTCGTAACGAAAGGCATGAACGGCAATGCCCGCGCCCGCCAGCGCTGCCGAGCGGGCTGCCGCATGATCGTGCAGTCGCAGTCGTGGCAGATACGGGATCACGACGCGTTCCTTGCCGCGGTGCACGACCAAAGGTCTGCCGTCCAACAGGTCGTTGCCACCCAAAAGCGAGTGATGTATGAGGTCTTCCGGAGAATGCGGCACGCCGTGTTCGGCAAGATACTGGGGCGAGGCCACCATCATGCGCTGCATGAAGCCCAGGTGCCGCGTAATGACTCGCTCGCAGGGGAAAAGTCCGTGACTGATGCGCAGGTCGCACCCGTGAGGCATCATCCGCACCGGTCCCAGCGTCAACGTCAGATCAATGACAACGTCGGGATGCCTGCTCTCGAAAGCCGTGATCCATCCGATGAGGAGGCCGTTTCCGATAGAGCTCGGCGCCGAGATACGTATCGGGTCCGTCTGCGTTTTCGCACTCGGAACAGCTCGATTGCAGAGTTGCCGGAATCGCTTCATGCAATCTTCGATCGGTTCGAGCAGCCGTATGCCTCGAGAATTGAGTTTGACGCCATTGGTTTCTCGTTCGAACAACGACCCGCCCATCATCTTTTCAAACCCGACAAGCCGGCGCGAAGCTGCCGAAGGCGATATCGAAAGTTCCTGAGCGGCCGCTGCCACGGAGCCCGTCCGGACCGCCGCCAGAAAGACTTCAAAGTATTGGGTTTCGTCAACCGTCCGCATGATTGCGTTAAGAACAAAACAGTGTTGCCTAATAGGGACTTACTGCAATTGTACGGAACTTCGAAAATTGAATTGGGGCAAAACGTTCTCGTTTTCCTCACCAAAAGAATCAACCATAGGAGAAGCTGACATGACCGTTACTTCCTGGATTGCTCTGGCGGTTGTAGCTGTTACGGTCTGGGCGCTCATCAAGCGCTATGAAACACGACTGGTCCTCATCACCGCCGGCCTGTTTCTAGCCTGCATTTCCTTCACCCCGATGCAGGCGCTCAACGCCTTCGCAAAATCCATGACCAATTCTGGCCTCATCATGGCAATCTGCTCGGCAATGGGTTTTGCTCTTGTCATTCAAATGACCAAGTGTGACGTGCATCTGGTCAAATTGCTCTCGGCACCGCTTTCCAAACTCGGCTTTGTGCTGATTCCGGCGGCTACCGCCATCACCTATTTCATTTGTGTAGCGATTCCGTCGGCTGCCGGCTGCGCCGCTGCCGTCGGTCCGACACTCATTCCGATCATGCTGCGCGCGGGCATCAGTAAAGAAGGAACGGCAGCGGCGATTCTGGCCGGCACCTTCGGCTCCATGCTCTCGCCCGGTTTGTCCCACAACCCCTTCGTAGCCAAAATGGCCGGTATCGGCGTCATGGACGTCATCGGTCTTCATATGCCATACACCTTGGTGTGCGGCGTGATCTCTCTAGTCGGCGTCTCGATTGTCTGCTTTGCGTTGGGCGACTATAAGAAAGGACGGACCGAAGAAGCACAGACGGCCGTTTCCGACGATATCGGGCGCTGCAACATTCTCAAAGCAATTGCCCCGCTCATTCCTGTTGCACTGCTAGTGACGGGCAATCTGTGGCTTCCCGCCATCAAAATGGGCGTAGCTCAGGCCATGCTGATCGGTGCCATCTATACGTTAGCCGTGACGCTTGCCAATCCGCAGGAATTCTCCAAGAAGTTCTTCGTCGGCATGGGCAAAGGCTACGGCGACGTTCTGGGCATCATCATTGCCGCGGGTGTTTTCGCCGCCGGTCTGACGGCTTCGGGACTTGTGGCCGTCTTTATCGATCTGCTCAAACATTCCAATGAAATTGCCCGCTGGGGCGGTTCGATCGGTCCGTTTGTCATGGGCGTGATCACGGGTTCGGGCGACGCGGCAGCGTTTGCCTTCAATGAAGCCGTCACGCCGCACGCCGAAAGCTTTGGCATGCAGGTACCGACACTCGGTGCCATGGCTGCTCTTTCGGGCGCCCTCGGTCGCACCATGAGCCCGATTTCGGGCGTTGCAATCGTCATTTGCGGTCTCACGATGGTCAATCCCATCGAACTCACCAAGCGCCTGGCTCTGCCGATGTGCGTGTGCGTGATCTTCGTTGCGTTGGCAATGGTCTAACCGCTCGTTTTCTGTTGGAGTTAAGAATCATGAACTACATTGAAAATGCTGTTGCTCTGCGGCGTGAACTGCATCAGATCCCGGAACTGGGCTGGGGAGAATTCTGTACAACTGCGCGCATCATCGAAGAACTTGACCGGCTCGGTTGGAAAGTGCATGCCGGACTCGAGCAAATCGGTCTGGACGACGTCATGGGCCGCAGCCCCGAGTTCGTTAAGCAAAACATCGAACGCGCAAAGAGCGAAGGCGTAAGCGAAGCCATGCTTGAGCGCATGCAAGGTTTTACCGGCTGCATCGCCGAGTTCGACACGGGGCGTCCGGGTACGGTAACCGCCTATCGCTTTGACATCGACTGCGTGGGCGTTCAGGAAACTGACAAGCCCGAACACCTGCCCAACAAAGCCGGTTTTGCCTCAAAACATCCCGGCGCCATGCATTCCTGCGGGCACGACGGACATACCGCCGTCGGCCTGACACTCGCTCGCTGGATCGTCGACAACAAAGATTCGCTCTCGGGACGCATCAAACTCATTTTCCAGCCGGCAGAAGAAGGCGTGCGCGGCGGAGCTGCACAAGCCGCTTCCGGTCTTTTGGATGACGTCGATTATCTGCTCGGCGCCCATCTGGCCATGATGTGCCCGACCGGTGAAGTCACAACCGTTCCAACAGGTGTTCTTTGCACCACAAAACTTGACATCCGCTTTACCGGTGCGCCCGCTCACCCGACCATGAGTCCGCATTTGGGCAGAAACGCGTTGGCTTGCGCCTGCACATGCGTCACCGAACTTCTCGGCATGGCACGCCACGGCAACGGTTTGGGCTGCATCAACGTCGGTCTGATGAGCGCAGGCGAATGCCGCAACGTGATTCCCGTACACGCTCAGATTCAAATGGAAGTGCGCGGCGAAACGGCCGAAATCAACGACTTTATGGTTGACCAGGCTGTCAGAATCGTCAAAGGTACCGCCTTGGCCTACGACGTTCAATACGAAGTGGAAAAAGTCGGTGAAGCCGGTGAAATGATTAACGATCGTGAACTGATCGATCTTGTTGCGGAATGCGCTCACGAAGAACCCACCTGCAAGAACGTTGTGGAACGCAAGAAACTGGGCTGCTCGGAAGACTTCACGCTTCTGGCTCGACGCGTTCAGGCTCACGGCGGCAAGGCCGAATTCTTCGTTGTCGGCGCCGACAGAACGGCGGCTCACCATCAGCGCGAATTTGATTTTGACGAAACGGGTCTTGAAACCGCCTTCGGCATTTTCCGTCGCACAGTTGAAAAACTCAACGGTCGCTAGAGCCAAGCAACCGACGATCTGACCGACCTCTTCCTCCCGGTACCGTGCGTGTCGGGAGGATTTTTATTCAAAACCCCGCCACGCATTCAGAGAAGACCTCTCGGCGTAAAAAAACAGAAGCGAACCAAGCCGCTTCTGTCGCGCGTCGGAGAGAGATGTACACGGAAAAGAAATATGAAACGGATTACGGCACCGTGAACTCGAAGTTATGGCATTGGGCGCAGTAGTTAACACCCTTCTTGTGCCCCTTGTGGCACTCGGTGCACGGCAAATTCCCGTCGTGCTGCGCGTGCGGATTTTGTTCGTCTTTTGTCTCCGTGAGCTGCACAACCTTGTCATAGAAACCGTGACACTGAACGCAAACCTCGTGTTTGCTATCGTCGACCATCTTCAGTTTGCCGCCGGTTGCCGTTACGTGACACATTTCACACTTCACGCCTTTGGCACCGTGGCGGTCAGCCAGAAAACCGTCGGCGGCAATAGCCGTAGCGGTAAAAGCGGCAACCAGGACACCGGTCAAAACTGTTTTTGCGAAGCGGTATTGCATGGCTGAAATTTTCCTGTGGATTGAAAATCCTGCCGACGTTTCGGAGAGAAGAGACAGACGCCGACAGGATCAAGTGTTGCATCGGCAGCTTCGAAGTCCGAAGACTCCGAAGCCGTCAACTTATGCCAGAGACTTCAGCTTAGCAACGTTCTTACCGCAAACCTGGCCGAAGACCACGCATTCGGTAAGGTTACCGCCGCCCTGATAGACATACTTCAGAGCAGAAGCGATTTCACCAACAGCGTAGAGACGCGGGATCGGCTTGAAGTTCCAATCGAGCACTTCGCGCTTGGCGTTGCAAGCCAGACCGCCCTTGGTGTTGGGACCGCCCGCGACCAACGGCACAGCGTAGAACGGACCCTGATCGACCGGCTGCAGAGACTTCTTCTTGCGGCCGAAATCCTCGTCCACCCCCTTGGCGCAGTACTCGTTGTAGCGCTTAACGGTTTCGGCCAGCGTCTTGGGATCCATGCGGCCGGCGTTTTCCTTGACGGCGCGGATCTTTTCAGCAAGCTCCTCGAGCGTGGCAGCCTTAAGAATCCAACCCTTGCGAACGGCGTCGGAGTTGTCCTTGTTGCCCCAGTCGACGAAGCCGTAGCCGGCCGTAGACATGTTGAGCGCAACGATCGAACGGGAAGTGCGCAGTTTTTCGTCAAAGATCATCCAGCTCGGCGAATTCGGATATTCGAGCTTGTTGATGTCGAAATGCACGCCTTCCTTGTAGAAGAAGTAGCGGCTCGGATCGTCCGTGATGAGGTTTTCAGCGGCATAGCGGCGACCGTAGGCGTTCACCACGATGGAGTGGCCGGAACCGACAGACGGACTTTCCATGCCGATGCGCATACCGTTGTAGCGATCCGGAGCGGGCATGATCAGACGGGAGGCAGCTTTGCCGACCTTCTGCAAGCCGGCACCGGCTTCCTGACCCATGATGATGCCGTCGCCTTCGTTGTAAATCGTGCCGTAGAACGCCCAGCCTTCAACGCCGGGGCCTTCGAGGAAGGCCTGACGCATCGGCTTGGAGTATTCGTAACCGCCCGAGCAAAGGACAACAGCCTTGCGTGCCTTGAACGTCACCTGCTTGCCCTTGCTGTCTTCGGCCGTGATACCGATCACTTCGCCCTTGTCGTTCTTAACAATGTGGCGGCCGCGAACTTCATAGACAATCTTGATGTTCTTGCGGCGGGTAACGCCGGTCACAAGGCACTGCCAGAAGGCTTCGCCGTTGCTCGTTTCTTTCTTGGGCTTGCCGTAAGCGCAGACGGGCGGAATGCGGTCCAGATATGAGGCGCGGTAGACCTGGTAGGCACAATCCTTGGCACCGGGGAAGTTGGGGAATGCGGCACCCTTGTAGCCGGCCGTAGCGTGAGCCTTGATGTCGGGATCCTGTTCACGCAGCCAATCGAGAAGCTTGGGTGTGTACTCAGCCCAGGCTTCTGCGAGTCCCTCGGAGAATTCGGGCTGTTCGCCTTCGAGTTTGCCGGGAATGTTTTCACCCGAGAACATGGCTTGAGCGTAAGCCTTCAGAGCAGCGCGACTGCCGGTCTTGTCGGGGCAGTGGAAAATACCGCCGGACATACGGGAATTCGGACGACAGGTCGCTTCAGGCTGACGTTCGACGATGATCACGTTGCAGCCGTTATCGGCGGCGGTAATGGCAGTGGCAGCACCCGCTGCACCGAAACCGAGTACCACAACGTCGGTCGTGTAATCCCATTTGCGGGGAGCTGCCATGGCGGCGGGAGCCGAGACGGCACCTGCGGCGCCCATGACGCCCAAAGCAGCTGTTTTCAGGAAGCTGCGGCGGCTGGTGGCAAACTTTTCTTCAGACATTGCTATTCTCCATGACGTTTTACGTCAATCCGGTTTTTGCATTCCCCTTTTTTGGGGCTTTGCTCGACGAAAAAAGCTAATGAGGAAATTCCGTTTTGTCGCCCGAATTCAACTCCGCAGAATCACAAGTTAAGTACAGATTAACTTGTCCTATCCCCGCATTGAACGCGGTATTTTTCCATTGTGCAGTTGCAATGCGCGGTCCGATACCGACCGCTCAAACCAGCCGGTGAACCATGCAGAATCTCGTTTTCCCGGAATCCGCTGCCAGTGCTTTTCTCGTGTTCCGGTATGCAGAAGTTTTTCTTGCCGTGTGTCGCTTTCGCTCTTTTGCGCAAGCTGCCAAGACACTGCATTTGAGCACGAGTGCCGTCAGCCAAACCATCTCCGCATTCGAGTCGGCTTTGGGTGTAACGCTATTTGACCGATCCACTCGCCCGATCGTTCTCACGCCCGAAGCGCTTGTCCTGGCTGATAAGCTTTTGAAGGCTTGCTCCAATGTAAGTTCCGCCGCACAAAGTCTGCAAACGGAAAACGGTAAGCGTCCCGCTTTGCTCATCGGACTCATCGAATCATCCTGTCAGAGTCTGGGCGCGGATCTCATTGAAAAACTTCAACCGAAATTTTCAAAAATTGCTGTTCTGACCAATTCAATCGATTCTCTAGTAAACAAACTTAAACACGGTCAGATCGAACTTTTTGTTTCCTCGCACGGCATTGAGGAGGATGCGTCGCTCTCGCGCATTCGCATCTATTCCGAGCCGCTTGTGGCCGTAGTGCCGTCCGAAGTGAAAATCTCCGACACCAACTTTTCGACAGACAACCTGTTTTGTTGCGGCCTTCCTCTGATCTGGGCCCCCGAAGGCACACACAATCGCCGCCTGATGGAGGATTTGTGTTCGTCATTGGGTTGGACGCCTCCACAGGTTATTGAAGTCGAGTCACAATCCGTTGCGCTCGAACTTGTTTCGCGCGGCCTGGGCTGGTACATCTCTCAGCCGCTTTGCCTCTACCCGGCTCGAAGCCTTTTTTCAAAACTGAGAATTCTCGCGTTTGAGGATACGCACGCAGCCCGTGACTTGTATCTCATCTCTCTGCGGGGACACGAAAGTCCCGCTCTGCCTCTTGTGCGGAATTTCATCTGCAATTGGCTTGCCGTCGAAATGCCCAAGGCATTTGCCAACACAGCCGTTGCCGATCGCATCAGGGAGTCCGTCAATGAGCTTTAACTTCTACGACGGGACCCTGATCATCACGGTCTCCATGCTCGGAACGCTGGCTTTGGCGCTTTTTTCCTATTTTCTCGGCGTCGGCGTCAAAAAGTGTTTTCCGATTCTGGTGCGCCTGAGCATGCCTGCCCCTGTCATCGGCGGTCTGATCTTCTGCGTAACTAATTCCATTTTGTCGTCTTACGGCATCGTCACGATCGAATTGAGTCGAACGGTACAGACGTTGGCCATGATCGCTTTCATGTGTTCCATCGGTCTGATGGGAAGCTTCACCCTCATTCGCAAAGGCGGACTTGTACTGCTCGCCTTCTGGCTGGCTGCCAATGTATTGGGTGCACTGCAAAATCTGTTGGGCGTTGCCGTTTCTTCCTCTTTCGGACTTCCCGAGCACATCGGAATGCTCGCTGGCGGCGTCTCCTTAATGGGCGGAATCGGCGTTGGCGCCGCATTCGGCCCCTTCTTTGAAGAAGCTTACGGCATCGCGGGAGCAACTGAGATTGCCGTCGCTTGCGGCACACTCGGCATTCTGATTGCGCTCATGTTCGGCGCTCCGTTCGGAGAATGGCTGATCACGCGCTATAAATTGGCGCCATGCCACAACTGTGACGCAGCCGTAGCAACGGCCACGAAAACCACCGTTCAACCCAAAAGCGGACTTGAAAAAGCAAGCGCACCGGAGTTGCTGCGCATCCTCGGACTTGTCTTTGCTGCAGCCTTGGTCGGTGACCTCGTCAATGTCTTTCTGAAAGACATCGTGACGGTGCCTGTGTACCTGGCAGGCATTCTGTGCGCCATCGTCCTTCGCAATGTCTGTGAGAAATTGAAAATCTGTGAAGTCGAAGGCCCCGCTTTGCGCGTTGTCTCATCCGTAACGCTTTCGATCTACGTTTCGCTTGCCGTCAACAATCTCATGCTGCACGAACTCGTCTATCTGGCTCTGCCTTTGACGGTCATCATGGTTGTTCAAGTACTCTTTGCCATGCTCTTTTGCTGGCTTGTCATTTTCAAGTTCTTCGGCAAAAGTTATTCCTCGGCCCTTCTTGCCGTCGGCATGATGGGTTTCGGGTTGGGCATTACAGCCAATGGCCTGACCAACATGCAGTCCCTGACGGAAAAGCACGGCGGAGCAGATAAGGTATTTTTCATCGTGGCGATCGTCGGTACAGCCCTGATCGACTCGTCCAATACTTTCATTGTCACCGGTATGGCTGCATTGTTTGAATAAGGACACTGTCAAGTAAACAGCCTATCATTCAAGCTATGGTTACGCAGATTCCAAACGATCGATAGATTTTAGCTATCAACAATCGACCGTTACCGACCCGGGAAAGCATGGGACAAATCGCCCCAGTCCACTTCTCCCCTTTTTTCAGTACTTCCACATGGAGAACAGAAAATGAGTAAGCGTCGCATCTCAGGCATCTGTCTTGCAATTCTCACCTGCGCCATTTGCGCAACCGGAGCCAATGCCGCTCTCAAGGACGGCACCTACGAAACGCAGGCCATGGGCAATAACGGAAACGTCGTTTTCAAGACGACCATCCGCGACGGTAAGATCGCCTCCGTTGAAGTTTTAAAGTCTGAAGAAACACCGCTGCTCGGACAGGGCGCTTTGGAAAAGCTCTCCAAAGCCATCGTTGAGCAGCAGTCGCTCAAGATTGACGCCGTCTCGGGCGCTTCCAACTCAAGCCGCGCGATTTTGAAGGCCGTTGGTGAGGCACTTGTAAAAGCAGGCGGCAGTGAAGCCGATCTCAAGCCCGTCAAGGTGAAAACTGACGACAAAGCCATTCTGCAGGATGCCACAACTGACGTCTTGGTCATCGGCGCAGGCGGTTCGGGCATGGCGGCGGCCATTGAAGCCACCAATCAGGGGGCTAAAGTCATTCTGATCGAAAAGCAACCCAACGTGGGCGGTACAACGCTCTTTTCGACCACATCCTTTACGGCAGGCGGCTCCAAGCAGCAAATGGCCGCGCCAAAACCCTTTACGGCAGAGGATTTCTACAAGAAGCTTTTAGTCGAGTTCCCGGGAGCAGAAAGTCCCAACCTCAAACAGCTCGCAGAACGTTCCGGCCCAACAATTGACTGGCTGATCAACCTCGGAGCCGATCTCACCAAAGTCATCAACAATTCTCAGCACGTCTCGCCCAGCGGCAAGGCTCTGGGTACGATCGTCGTACCGACGCTCAAAAAGGAAGTCGATCGCTTGGGCATCGACACGCGTACACAAACCAAAGCCGTGGACCTCATCACCAAAAACGGCAAAGTGATCGGTGCCGTTGTAGAAACACCCCAAGGCAAATACAAGATCTTTGCCGACAGCGTGATTCTCTCAACGGGCGGCTTTGCTTCCAACCCCGAACTTGTCGCCAAATACACGCCGCAGTGGGCAGGTTATCCGTCGACTGCAAGCCGCGGCTCCACCGGCGACGGTCTCCTGATGGGCATGAAGGTCGGCGGTGCCATTTCGCATATGGACGTTGCAGGTCCTCAAACCGTGGCTTATGACACCGGCAACGGTGCGGTATCGCTAACGAACGTGCGCTACAACGGAGCCATCATCGTCAACCGCGAAGGCAAACGTTTTGTGAACGAACTTGGCAACAAGAACACCATCGGTATGGCCACCAAAGCACAAACCGAAGGCATCGGCTTCCTTGTGTTTGACCAAACGTGCCTTGAACGCGGCGAACTTCTTAAGAAGTACAAGATGCAGGGTTACTTCGTCGAAGCGCAGACACCAGAGGAATTGGCTAAGAAGCTCGGAATTGATCCCGCAGGACTAAAAGAAACGCTCAAGGAATGGGCTGTTGTCTACAACACCAAGAAGGACGAAAAATTCGGCCGCAAGGATTCAATCTTCTCGGCTATCGACAAGGCTCCCTTCTACGGACAGAAGACGAGCCCTGCCAATCAGGTGACGTTCGGCGGTTTGACGCGTGACACTGAAGGTCGCGTCGTCTCTACAAAAGGAAATCCGATCGAAGGCCTGTACGTAAGCGGTGAAACAGCCGATCAGTTCGGGCATGGCGTCTCGATTGCCGTCACCACCGGACGAATCGCCGGCGAATTCGCTGCCAAACATGCTTTGAGTAAATAACCTTTTTACGACGCATAGCGATGGTCCTCGGCAGACATCAACTGTCGGGGACTATTTGCAGCATCTTCCAGTCCGTCACCGTAAAATCCCTGTAAACAATTGGCACCAACCTCACCATCCTCAAACGACTTCTTCCGGGCTTTTTCCTCCACGCCCAAAACGACGGATCCTACTGATCCCTTCATCGACTCCCTATATAGAACGAAGCCCGGCTAACATCGAATCGGGATTGAGTTACGGCATACTTGAGACTTACAACGTAGTACGCAAGAGGCCAAAATGAAAACGTCCGTACAGATTAACGTCCGCCTGTCACGAGAAATGCGAGGCCGTTTTGCCGATTTGTGTGCTCAGCAAGGTTTAAGCGTCTCTGAAGCACTACGTCGCATGATTGAGCGCGCCGTTATTCTCAAAACTGTAACGCCGGATGACGACATCTGGGATGCCATCAGTAAAGGACAACTGCCGGCCGGTTTCAAAAATCGGTTTGCAATGCTGCCGGAACTCACCAAGGACCTGCCTGAAAAGGATTACGAAGGCGACGACCTTTGGCTCATTCGCCCCGAGAACGAATGGAAGGATCGTGACGATTTCTGATGGCTTCCGGTTTCTTTCAACTCAAACAGCATCTCCTTACCGGTTTTCTGTCCGCTCCCCGCTTTACTCGTCCGACTCCAGCGCAATTAACCCGTCCGTCCCTTCTCATTTGTAAAGAGATCCAGCGCAATCGCCCCCACACGCTTATCAAACGGAAAGGAACCGTCCCAATCACGCATGACACCGAGTTCACCGCGCAGCATGCCTTGGATTTCGTCAACCGTCAGATGTTTGGCCAACAAAGGCCTGCTCAACAAGCTGCTACGAGTGACAAATGAACTCGCGCGGAAAGAAACCCATTTTTATCTCCTTGCTGCCATTCGTATCGCCAGTCACAGTTCGTTTAGGTGTTTTCTTCAGGAGGCCGTATAGGGCGTGCCGATCAGCAGATACTCCTTGAATGCTGCCAAAGATCGCTTGCCAAGACATTCGGCTTCCCTCAGTCCCCACGACATAAAATCTGCAGCCACCTGCCTGTCAGCCGGTACGACCGGAGTCTCGGAAATGCGGGCAAGACAACCGAGCAGTTCTCTCAACTGCCAGGCATAGAACCTGTCTGGCGGATAATCGGGCGCAGGCTGGAAGTTTCTCTGAGCGCGAGCATGCTCGAGATAGTCAGCAACTGGGTCCGCCAGTTTCGGATAATGTTCGGCAATGCCAAGCAACTCCTGCTCGTTGTTCCCAATCAACCAACCGCGCTGTCCGCCGCGAAGTGTGATTTGAAACGCGCCGCGACAGGTATCGTTTTCTTCGTCATTAAAGACGTAACTTCTCCACATATCTTTTTTGTAGTGCCCTTCGACAATCGGCGTCGAGAAAATGTCAAAACCTTCTGGCGTGCATTGTTCTCGGCAATATGTCTGCATGATCGGGAGCGCCTTGTCGACCATGAAGTCCGTACAGGCCGCGAAATCACGAATTGAGTGTTCAATGAGGCCGGAGTCGGACGTTTTTCGACACTTTAGAAAATCCTGAATGCCATCGGAGCAGTGGCAAACGACATTGAGCAGCGAAAAAGGATTCCGGCACTTATCAGCATTGAAAGTCTTCACAAACCCCCAGTAATCGTCGCGGTCTGGATCTTCATCGCTGTCCCACAGGTCTTCCACTCTGATAACGTCAAAGCAGTCGATGGCTGCGTAGAAATCAAGTGCCTGCTGTTGTTTTTCGTGTGGGAAGCAAACGAGCACTTCGTGCTTTTCGTGTCCGTTGCGACAAAAAAGCTTCAAATAAAAGTCTGTGGCAGGTTTTCCGTCAACAACCATGACGGGATAGGCGACTCTGACTTCTTCGAGCTTGTACTTGATGCCGTTAAGTTCGAACCTCTTGCCGCGGAAATCCTTCGCTGAAAGAGACTCTTCGTCAATTAGATGCATCACCGTGTTGTAGTCTGTTTTAAGCAATGCCTTCAATTCACTGACAGTGTTAGCTTGTTCCATCTGCGTTGTTCCGGCTATGCCGGTTCCTCTCTTCTCAAAACTCCCGCTGTGATTAACACTAACGAACAACTTTTTGGTGGCAGAGATCGTAAAAGCTGAAGCGACAATATGCGACGCTCTCAAACACTGAAAAGACATTGAAGCACTTGCTACGTATCAACTGTACGCCAGCTCTCGATGCGTCAATTGTTGACGCATGAGCATTTATTCTGCTTTCGTCGAATAAAAAAACACGAGAAACAAATGAGAAAGCGCAGAATGTCTCAACACGCCATCTCCCATACCCTGAATTCGCAAAACCCCGACCGCTCCGCTGTCAATCTCTGGATTTTGCGGTTGCTGTGTAAGGGAGGTCTGTGGGCTGACGTCCCCTCAAATGACTTGTATGACCACGATCCACTACCTATTTTTTACTGGGGTCTCAAGTTACGTTTGCATCTGCACTTAGGTGCCCTGATTCTCAACAACGGGAAGTTTCTGGAAACGGGACGCATCGGGGACATCAAAGCAAGCGATAACCTTGGCAATTTCGATCAAAATCTGATCATGCCAACCAAAGAACGGTTTCGTTTTCTGATCAAGGAGGTCTGGCCGCAGTACCGTTTTGTAGAGGGTGTCCAGTCTTTTGACTCCATCAGGCCAAGTCAGCCGGAATCAATCGGAACCTATTGTCATCCTTTTCTCAAACATCCTATCGCGAGTACGTTGTTGGAAGGCCGCGTACCTCGTTGTTTGACGCGGACGCTTCGACATTTGGAATCGACCTGTCAAGACGAAATATCCACTCTGCCGGAAGCGTTGGCCGCCAACCTTCGTCTACTTCAAAAAACCTTTAAGCTTTCGAACCTGGAAACACGCATCCTTGCCTTTGTCTTCTACACAAGGGATTCGGATCACATCGTCTGTCTCTTAAGAAGCATCCTCGATTACACTGAGCAAGGGATGACACTTGTTGTCAACACGCTAGCGCTTGCCTTAGCCGCCGATCGTGAGGACATCAAAGCGGCACTCGACTCGGACGGAAAACTCTGCTCAATGGGCCTTCTAGAGTACGGTAGCTCGGGCGAAGAATTTCGTGAGATTCTTAGCCCCGGTTCCGTGCTCTCCGCCTTAACGATGAGCGTCAAGCTTTCTCTGTCCAAACTGCTCAAGGACTCTTTTCTGCCGGCGCCGCTCCCCACGCTCGGCTTAGAGCATTTTCCACACGTGCCGATGGTGGGCCGCGTACTGTTGCCTTACCTCAAGTCAGCCGTGACTCAAAAGCGAAAAGGCGTCAACATTCTTTTTTATGGCCCTGCAGGCAGTGGTAAGACCGAGCTCACACGTATCCTTGCCAAGGAACTGGGCCTAACCGCCTACGAAGTGCAGTTCGCCGAAAGGCAAGAGTTCAGAGGCGAGAGAATCTCGCGCATCATGTTCTGGAAGGTCGCAGGCTCGGTGCTTTCTCGAAACAGCAATGAGCTGCTCGTGCTCGACGAGGCCGAAGACATCTTCAACGACATGGGAATGCTCTTTTTCAGCGGCCGCACCAACAAAGGAGAAATCAACCGACTGCTGGAAGAAAATCCGGTCGTCACGCTTTGGACCGCCAATTCGATTCGCAACATCGATCCTGCCATGCTGCGTCGCTTCAATATGGTGATTGAAGTGAAATCGCCGGGGCTTGCCTACCGACGCGAAATGATCGACAAGGCGTTTGATCACCGACTCTCGAAAGGCACGACCGAACGGCTTGCCTTGACGGAAAATTTGTCGAGCGCCGTGATTCGATCGATTTCGGACATCGTTCGCGAAACGGGCAAAACGTCCGAATCTCCTTCTGAGGACGAGATCATCGAGATGGCCGACCAGATGCTCAAGGCCCAGCACATGGGACGCGTCGTTGACAACAACACGCTGCTGCCGGAACTCTACGCGCCGCAGTTCGTCAATTCCGAGCTCAATCTGGATCACCTTCTCGAAGGTCTGCGTACTGCCGGCTGCGGGCGTCTTTGCATCTACGGGCCTCCGGGCACGGGTAAGTCTGCTTATGCCGCGTACGTTGCTCGGGAACTCGGCATTCCGCTGATGCGCAAAACCGGCGCGGAACTCACGAGCTGCTACGTGGGCGTGACCGAGAAACTCATTGCGGATGCCTTTGAGACGGCGCAGCGCGACGGCGCTTTGCTTTTGCTCGATGAAGTGGATTCGTTCCTTCGTGATCGCCAGGCGACTCGGTACAGCTGGGAAGTCACAGCCGTCAACGAAATGCTTGCTCAGATGGAGCGCTACGGCGGTTACTTCATCGCAACCACGAATCTGAAGGACGACCTGGATCCGGCTTGCCTGCGGCGTTTTGATCTGAAGACGAAGTTTGATTACCTGCGCCCCGAACAGGCCGTGGCGATGGCCAAGGCTTATGCGGGCAAGCTTGGTTTGACTGATGGCGTCGAAGCGCTTGACCGTGTGGCCGATTTCGGAAATCTGACGCCCGGAGACTTTGCGGCCGTGGGCCGTCAAGCGACGTTCAGGAAACTCTCGGGGACCGAGGATTTTGTCGAACGTTTGGCTGTCGAGTCGAACTTGAAGGCTGCAGGGATGGGGAATCCGAAGCGGTGGATTTTGTAGTGAGTGATGTTGGTTGGTGCAAGTTAATCAAAGAATGCTTGAGTTTCTTGCATCAACTAACTCTCTCCACCAGATCAACTACCGATTTGGCTGGGAAAGCCATACCGTCTGCACCAGTTCAAAGTACGCCTGTGCATGCAAACGAAACCCGACAGCTGCAACAACCGTCGGGTTTGTCTTGTTGACTTTATCCGGCCTTGAGACGGTTCTTGCAAGCGAATCGTCCATAGCCCAGAACAAAGTTATTTCGTGAACTTCACCGTATCAAAGGCGGCGATCGGTTTTCCGTCAACCTTGGTGAAGAGATAGAGCTCGGAGTCAACGCCGGCAAACGAGAACGCAGCAGCACCCTTCACCGGGAACGTGATCACGGCATCTTTAAGACCATCAGCATCAACGTCTTTGAAAACAACCTTGGCAGGCTTGGCCATTTCCTTGTTGAGCTCGATGCTACCGTCCGGATAAGGAGAACCGAAGAAGGTCGCCTTTTGGTCGAGCTTCGTGGCATCAAAGCCCTTTGCCGAGTACAGAACTACATCTACTGTACCCTTGTCAGCCTGCGAAAGCGTCGGCTTGGTGATTGCGATCACGTGCGTATTGAGCTTTTGAACCAGAGCAGCAGCTTCACCGAGCGATTGATTGAATGCACCGACGTTCCAGGTGTGCAGATACTCGCGAGCCTTTTCACGATCTACCTTGGCAAGTTTTGCGGCGTTAGCTTGCGCAATCATGGCGGCTTGCGTCTTTTCCTTTTCTGCCGTATTGCGACTCTTCATGAACTCGTTGCGTGCCGGTGCCATCCAGTCAAGGAAGAACTGCTGGGCAAGGAACGTATAAATCGGACGATCAGCCGACCAACTGACCTGCTCAGGCGTTGCATGGAATTGGGCTCGAGTACCGACTTCAGGCGTCATATACGTCTGAGCCATAGCGGGACCGGCAAGCGGGAAAGCCGGTGTATAAAGCTGTTCGGACGGACGTCCGGCCGTACGCCAAGCCATGGTGAGCAGCGGATCCTTGGCAAGCTTGAACACGACGGAGTCAAACGTACCGATGTTGCAGATGTCCTGCATCGTTTCATGGTGCCAACCGGTCTGACGCTTTTCAAACTTCGAATGACCGCGCATGAATGCCTGCACGTCTTCAACCGTGTATTTCTTCGGTGCGGGCAGATAAGCCGGATAATCGTTCGTGTCCTTGTATTCCTTGCCCGTCACCATTTCCAGAAGCGTAAAGACGCGCTCTTTATTGCGCGGGAAGACGCGACGAGCCTCAGGTTGGTAAGCCTCGCGGAATGAGAAGTCAGAGTAGTCCCCTGCCTTGGCAGGCTTATAAGCGCCCATTTCAATGGCGTGCTCAATCAGGTCGGGAGAGGCGATGACATTGGGATCCTTGAGGTCTACCTTGTCAAACGCAAACGCATTGGCAATAAAAGCGATTTCATTATCGCCGACCTTACGAGCCAGGTAACGGTGACCGCGAAGCAGCGAAATCTGCCAGGCTTCGTTGCGATCGGCGATCGTGTAGGTGCGGCCCATGTGGAAGTAGCCGTACTTCTTCATCAAGTCGATGACAATGTCGACGCCTTCACGAGCAGAGTTGGCGCGTTCAGCAACGATGCGACGGATGCCGTAACCGATGCCGCCGTCGTTGACTTTCTGATCCTTTTCAATCGTGATGTTGCAATTGTTGGAGACAACCACAACACCCTTTTCATTGATGAAGCCGTCAGAGAAACTTGAGCCTTCCGGAGCTAACGTCTGCGTCCACCAGAAGCCAAGCGTGTGCTTGACCTGCGGGATCTTTGCTGCCGACGGTTCGAACTCGATCATTTCACCCGCCTTGTGATCGGCGGCTGGAACCCAGTATTGATTGGTAATAATGCGGCGATCGTTGTCTTCATTGTGCCCAATGAGAATTTCTCCGGTTGCCGACGCATCTTTGCCGACAATAACCGTAAAGCAGGCTTGAGACGGAAGACTGATCGAAGCGATGGCCGCACCAATTGAGAGAGCCAGAATGGATTTGGAAAAGCGCATGTTTTTGCTCCTTAGGTTGTCACGGCTCAAAAACTTTCACGGCACCCGGTGCGTCGGATTTCTTAAGCCGCCCAATGCAGTTTAGACGAGATTTCGTTCAAAAATTTTGAGTCCATCCCATAGTGTTGTTCCCGATGAAGCATCAGTGTGCAGATCAATACCGCCGTCATGCAACCTACTAGACGATATACATCTTTTCAGTTAGTGCATTACGCACTGCTCTCAGCTCCTATCTTCCACCGGATCCTGGCATGGCCCACCTCCCTCAACTTCGTCTGCTTATACTTCTTGAGAAATGGCGTAACCACAACTTTTCTATTGCCAGACCTTTGAAATCCCTCAGCCCGTTTTTGAACAACGTCTCAAAGGTCGAGGTCAAAAGCGACTTGCCGAAACGCCTCGGACGAGCAAAGAAAAACTTGCCGTCGTTCTCCGCCAACCTGCAGACCATCTCCGTTTTGTCAACGTAAATTGTGTTTGAGTCTAGCAACGCAGGAAAATCGGAGCAGCCCAAAGGCAACTGCTGAAAGAGATTGACCATATATTGAGTGGAGAACTGAATTTCTCTGATCTTAAATTACCTGCCGATTGTAGTGGTCAGAGTCAGGACGAATATGATAGAAGACACGGCTTCAAGATCTCATGGGCAGTAGAATGCTCGCACCCTGTTTCGGAAACGCCATGTCGCTTGCCTGCGCTCCCATTCATTCACTACGACGCACTTTCTTTGCCGTCGCTTGTACGTTCGTCGGATCTTTCGTCTCCCCGGCCTCATTCGCCTGGGACCTGACGATCCTACACGTCAACGACGCCCATTCGGCGGCGGCAGGCGTCAACGACCGCGGCCCCGTCTACGATGACACCGATGCCGTCGGCGGGCTTGCACGCGTAAAGGCATTTGTAGCCGACGAAAAAACAAAAGCGAAGGTCCAAGGCAAAGCCGTGCTGGCGCTCGATGCCGGCGACTTCTGGCAGGGGACTCACTTTTTCAGAACGGGCGGCATGCCTTGGGCACGGGAAGCCATGAGACGCATGCCCTGGGACGCGGTGACACTCGGCAACCACGAATTCGACCTAGGATGCGAAACACTTGCTCAGTATGTGAAGGCCCTTCCCTTCCCGGTTCTCGCCGCGAATCTTGAAAAGAATCCCGCCTGCCCGCTCTCAACCACACCGCTTCCTGCAACCGTCGTAAAGGATTTCGGCGGCGTCAAGGTCGGCATCATCGGTCTGGCCAACGACGAAGGAAAGGATATTTCCGAAGCCTGCCCCAACACGGATTTTGCCAACCGTACCAAGGCGCTTGAGCGTGCCGCGGCGGAACTTGAAAAAGCGGGCGTCACGCACATCATCGCGATGACGCATGTGGGCTACGAAGCCGATCAGGCGCTTGCCCGCGCTGTGCCTGCCATCGATGTGATCGTCGGAGGCCACACCCACAGCGTTCTCGGTGATCATCCGCATTCGGAAGGTCCCTACCCGACGGTCATCGCGCATGACGACGGCTCGAAGACGCTCGTGGTACAGGCGGGGCGCTCGACACGCTATCTCGGACGGCTCACGGTTTCTTTTGACGACGCGGGCCGTATCGTACATTTTAGTGGCGACCTCGAAGAACTCGTACCAAGCCTTCGTCGCGACGAAGCGATGCACGAATTCGTTGTTCGGTCACTCGAGGCCATTCGCGCCGATCAGGAGCGTTTCGTGGGCGTCAACACGTCAACGCTTCCTGACGGGCTCGATCCCTGTCGTGAAGGCGACTGCCTCTCGGGAATGGCAACAGCCGATGCGTTTCTCGCCTGGGGCCGCTCTCGAGGTGCAGTCGCGGCGATTTTAAACGGCGGTGCCGTACGAGCCGCCATGCCCATCGGCCCCGTCACCCACGCCGATCTGCTCGATATTCACCCCTTCGGGAACCGTATTCAGGTGGCCGACGTCTCGGGCGCAGTACTCCGGGAGGCGCTTGAACACGGTCTCTCGGAACCCGACGTGATCGGCCCAAGACTCTTGCAGACTGCGGGGCTTCGCTATCGACTGAATCCTTCGGCCCCTGTGGGCAAACGCATCGTGTCCGCTGAAATACGCACGAAAGAAGGAATCTGGGCGCCGATTCTGCCCGAGAACATCTATCGCATCGTTACGATTGCCTACCTTCTCGGTGGGGGCGACCATTTCTCGATGCTCGGGGAACATGCCAAGATTCTCGAAACCGGTCCCCTAGAAGTTGACGTTCTTGAAGCCTATCTTCATGAAAAAAAGGACAGGGACAATCATCTGCCCACGCCCGCAACCGGGCGAATCATCGGTATGCCCGTCCGTTGAGGTTTGGCCAAGTCAAGAGTTCTCGGTTCTGTTCGCGTCGGGAAATGACCTTGTGAACCGGTTTCTGTACTGCGTACTCAACGCTTTTATTTTCTCAGAGTCGTCTTGATTAAACCGGAAGGCATGCTCCAAATCCGGTCTCCTGGCCGAAATCAATCCACGGATCTGCTCGACGAATTAGGTAGCTTCTGACGCTGCTGCCATAAAAACTAAAGGCTCAACCATGTCAACGCTGACGCCTCAAAAGGAGATCTACAAAAAGCTGTGGATTCGCGCGCCAGAAAAAGTCTGAAGATAGTTTGGTGTGTCAAAGGAACCGACGACTGTTACGAGAGAAGTTCGACATCTCCGATGCATTTGTCCGCAACGGAGAAACTCTGAACAGATCAACCCTGTGAAATGATCCCTCAGTCTGTCCAGACAAAGATGCTGAGTCGGAACTCTGACCTAAACAGGATGCCATCCTCACTCACGCTTTTGATAAAGCAACTTTAACTGATCATTTAGCGCCTTATATTAACTTGGCCGACTTTAACATCAGGGCAGTCTATACTCTTTATTATTTTGAGATCCAGTTCAAAAAAGGAATGGATATTAATATACATATCATCATAAAAATTAAGATCAAACATCCCGCACCGTCTTGATCAGAAGACTTACCACTTTCCAGTTTTGACCAAAGGACACAACACAAAATGCCAATTGTTACTAGAACCGCAATGCCCGGCCACCCCCAAAAATAAAAAATTAAGAGAAAACTTAATACGCTTTTCATAAACAATCGACATCAAAAAAGTCATTGAAAATCGAGAAAGCTTCTCATCCGTCGCATTCAGACTCAGGTAAAGTTTCCTATCAATTTTTCTTCAGCTGTTTGCCGGCCCGTTTTTGTCACAGGACCGAAAGAGCTGGCAAACATTTGTCTGGGTCTTGCTGCTTACTCAACGAATGTTTATCTCACTAGGGAAAGCAATTTTCAACAGATTAAAGTTCTTGAGTCTGATCCTGTGTGTTCGTGACAATTTTGACCGCATCCTCAACTTTTCTGATTAAATCAATATCGCAGAATTCTTTGGTGACAGCCATTTGAATATTTGTCTCGTCCGAAGTCAAGAGATCAAGGAAGGCACCGAGAAAGTTGTTGAAAGACTTATCGTCGAACTTGAGTTCCACCAGCAACGAGTAATCCGTACAGAATTCGCCGTATTTCTCCAGTATCTCTCTGTTCTTTTTGTTTCGAATATTTTGGAGAGCAGCATCAATTTCAGCATTGCGCGGCACAGCACCCAACCATCATTCAGACGAATAAATCTGTTTTGAGCTGATGGTGCATTTTTTCCTGCCGATTGAAATCTGAAAACTCCAATCCTTGGAAAAATCGTGCTGCGTCAATCGCTCGACAATTTCTTGTGCATCCGAAGAATCCACCACGAGGCCGTCAATCACCCGGCCGTTCCGATCCCGCACAATCGGTGTTTTGCTTCCCGTAAGCCCGGTCTTTGAGGCCAACGAAATCAGCGCCATGATGCGACGCAGACCGATTTCCGGCGCTTTGCTCCAGTAAGGAAACACTTCCTTTTCACTAGTCGTGAAATAAATAACTGACATACAACCACCTTTCTGTGCTGGTATTTTTTACCCATCGTAAAGGCGGTTGCGTCATTGACTGACGCGTACGCGATTGTCGTAATGCACACCGTTCGTTTTGGCGCGTGTTGGTAACTCAGTTTGCCGATCGCCTCTTGCCTGTCTCGGTCATTGAGTTTTCTCCCAAAACCTGCGCCATTTCTTTTTCAAATGCGCTCCCGAACTGTAGGCGACTCTTGGTCGCAACGAAATCTGCCTAGGCACTTCATCAAATTTTTCCACCTCATTTGACAGATTTAATCTTTCCGTTATAATGCGCCTTCCTTTGAAGGCCTAACGGCTTTTGCTCGGTCCTCTCAGATAATGAGGGGACCGAGCTTTTTTATGCTTAAATCTAGCCGCTCCGACTACGAGCCCAGCCAATCGTGCTTGGCAAACGATGCGATGTAGTCAGCCCAGAAACGGTCCATTGCCGGCGTACACAAACACTCGGCAAGCGACGCCTGATTATCTGCCGTCGCCCTTGCAAACGAAGCCAGCCAAAGCAATTTTGCTGACGGATTCTCGTAGAGTTGTGTCGCTTTCTGATCCGTCGTCTTATTGCTGTTTTCCACGTTTTCCGAAGCGTTGATCAGTGCCAGATTGGCAAAATGGTGCAGTACCGTTCTGTCTTGGATGCTCGGAGTTTCCTGAGCAATCCAATGCTCGATCTGAGAGCGCGAAACAATCCGCATTGTCTCGGCTTTGTCCGCGAACTGTCTGCGGAAATTCTCCAGCGGATCTTTGAACTAAGGTCATCGTTGCGGAATTTTGAATCTCAAAACGAATACGGCTA
>ERZ836877.1907-NODE-1907-length-29665-cov-4.856163_pt1 | contig 29665 bp, 23 predicted proteins | sample MGYA00519469_ERZ836877 | MGnify/ENA primary metagenome ERZ836877 (study PRJEB31850, sample SAMEA3708809) | human gut metagenome | biome: human gut; feature: human-associated habitat; material: faeces | place: China | collected 2014 ... | reverse complement strand
TTCCATTACACTTTTTCAAACGAATAATTGAGGGGTTGCTACACTTTTTCAAACGAATCGATAACGACCTCGTATCGGCCGTTTGCACATCTTAGTTAAAACAGCTATCTTTGCGGGTACAAAACGCAGGCCCGGGAGGGTCATGAAAAGCGATTTTCAGAAGGTAAAAACGGAGCAATTTCGGGCTTTTGTACCCGAAGATTCGCAATCCGTTGAGCGACAAGATGTTCTACGCACAGCTTCGTTGCAAATGACATAATTATTGCGATATTTCTTCACTGGTCACCGGAAGCCCTTCTTCTTTCCACTCAATGACTCCACCTTTGAGATTGACAACCTTATAACCGAGTTTAGTCAATATTTTGGCCGCATCCATCGAACGTCTGCCACTTCGACAATAGACAAGTATGGTGGAGTCTTTCGACAAGTCCTTCTCAGCCATTTTTTGAAAATCATCAGACCGGACGTCGATGTTCAATGCCCCGTCAATATGCCCTTCGGCATACTCCTGCGGTGTGCGGACATCAAGCAACTGCACGGAGTCCGCTTTGATTGCCTTATCAAATTCAGGCGCCGGGACAGAAACGATATTTTCATTTCCGTTGCAACCCGATATCTGCACGGCGCTCATTGTCATTAATATCACAAACAAGGTGTGTCTTACAATACTCAAAATCTTTTTCATTTTATCGCCGTTTTTACTTTACGCAACAGGATACATTCGGCGGCGACCGAGCCATTCAACCTCACCACAGAGTCATTCTGAACGTCCATTGCGGATATGTTGGGAAGAATCCGCCGCAGGGCATCCTCCGTCTGCATGTCGTCGCATGCCATTTCTGTCATGGCTCCGTCGCCGAGTGTGATGGAATCGCCTTTTACAGTATATGACCCGCTGATGGAGTTGCAGTTCGTCATAATGAAGTAAGTGCTGTCTTCAAACACGATATACGGCTTCATGCTTGACGACGTCTCATCGGGACGCACATAGTCGGAATCGCTGAAAACAATGTTCTCGATATACCACTGTCCGCGAATATCGGCGTCAGTAACTTCGGTCTTTGCCTTGTCATCAAGTCTATCCGACTTTACCTCTTTATTACCTGAGCATCCCGCTGCCATCAATAAAGCGACACCGGTAATGAACGCTATATTGTATGATTTCATATTGTCTTGACTTTGATAAACTTTACGAACACAAAATTAATAAAAAAATCGGGCAAATCGGCATAAAACTGCGTTTCCGGAAATATTGATGCCGTATAAGAGGCTCTATGTTTCGGTTGGATTGATTCGGCTGTCAAAAATATGTATGGCTGACACCACAGCGGTTCGGTCCACGTTCCCCAAAATGGAATATGTACAGAACTTAGCAAGAGACGTTGCATACGGCTTGAATGTCTTGGTCTTATGATCCATAAAGGTCGCGCAGGCTGTCCGGGCCTCATCGGCGCGACAAACTAACGGGGTGGACTCGATGTTATATTTGTGCGATTAATTAGAGTTGATTGAGAAGTCATATTGCAATGTGTCATGCGACATTTATATATAGGTCACGCAGCCATATTGCGATTGTGCAACCGTTTATATTGATGAGCAATGAGCCGGAAGGGTAATAGGTTCGCGGGGTTGAGTGCGGCGGGACTACTCGTCGCCATCGGAATTGTGTTCGGCGATATAGGCACGTCGCCGCTCTATGTCATGAAGGCCATCCTTAACGTCAGCCCTGAGTTTGACCGGGATTATATTATCGGAGCGGTGTCATGCGTGATATGGACCCTCACCCTTCAGACCACAATCAAATATGTGTCGGTGGCCCTTCGCGCCGACAACAACGGCGAGGGAGGCATCATGGCTTTGTTTTCACTGGTGAAGAAGACCGGGAAAAGCGGCTGGCCTTTCGTCGTGGCCGCCATCGGAGCCAGCGCAATGCTGGCCGACGGCATAATAACGCCGGCGGTAACGGTCACGTCAGCCGTGGAGGGATTGCGTTCACTGTATGTCGCCACGCCGGTGGTGCCCATTGTGATTGTGATCATAACCGTGGTGTTCTTTGTGCAGCGTTCCGGGTCGTCTAAGATCGGCAGGTTCTTTGGCCCCGTAATGCTCGTATGGTTCCTGATGCTCGGCATCCTCGGCCTGATGAATGTATGGAACGATCTGTCCATTTTCAAGGCCTTCAACCCCTGGAATGCGGTCCGACTGATTGCTACCAGTCCTGAATGGATGTTCATACTCGGAGCCGTATTTCTCTGCACCACGGGCGCCGAGGCACTGTATGCCGACCTGGGGCATTGCGGCCGTTACAACATTACTTTCAGCTGGCTTTTCGTCAAGGTCATGCTTATTCTCAATTATCTCGGACAGGGCGCGTGGATTCTGGCCCATTCCGGTTCCATTGACGGTCGGGTAAATCCGTTCTACGCAATGATGCCTCAGGGCTTTCTTGGCGTGGGCATAGTCATAGCCACCGTCGCCGCCATAATAGCGAGTCAGGCGCTGATAAGCGGCGTGTTTTCCCTGATAGGCGAAGCCGTGAATCTCGACATCTGGCCAAGGATGAAGATAAGCTATACGGGAAATGTCAAGGGGCAGCTGTATGTTCCGGCTATAAATATGTTTCTGTATGCGGGATGCGTCGGCACCGTGCTGTTGTTTCAGTCGTCGGGCCGCATGGAAGCCGCATACGGCCTCGCCATTACCATAACGATGCTGGCCACCACGATACTGCTGTGGCGTTATATGCGGAATATCGGGACTCCAGCATGGCTCTCCTACTCATTTTTCATTGTGTTCTGCCTGTTGGAAGGAGCCTTTTTTGCCGCCAATATGTTCAAGTTCGTGCATGGCGGCTGGTTTACGGTTCTGATAGCCTGCGGCCTGTTCTGCATAATGTTTGTCTGGAACAAAGGAAGCTCATTCCATCGCCTCCACGTGGATTATAAATATTTCCCCGATTACATAGACATAATCACTGCGATAAGGAACGATGACGAAATAGCCCGCTATGCGTCGAATGTGGTGTATATCAGCTTTTCGCCTGCAAAGAATATGGTGGAAAGCAAACTGCTGTATTCCATAATAAACAAACAGCCTAAACGAGCCGACCATTACTGGATTATCCGCATAGAGCATACCGACATGCCCTATACCCTTGAATATTCCGTTGACACGATGGTCAAGGACGCGATTTTCCTGGTCACCGTTAGATTCGGCTTCAAGGTGCAGCCGCGCATCAACGTATTCCTGAGGCAGATTGTGGAGGATCTGGTGGCGTCCGGCGATCTTTCGCTTACCAGCCGGTATCCCTCCATGAAACGGTATGGCATTCCTGGCGACTTCCGGTTCGTCCTGATTCACCGCGTATTCTCTCCCTCAAGCATCTGCAACGCATACGAACGCAAGATAATGGCGGCGTATGAGACACTGCGGCATATATCCGAGTCGACCGAAAACGCCCTGGGGCTGGACACAAGCGTGGTCACTGTCGAGACCGTGCCTCTGGTGATCCGGAGCGGAACGGAAACCAGAATCAAGAGAACGCCGACATAAGAGACCGGCTCCTCCCTGCGCACCGCAACAGGCCGTCGCATCGATGGCGAGATAATCGTGAGTCAGGAGCTGACAGAAAAAAAGAGGCGCGTCGGTCGGACACGCCTCTTTCATTATGTACGTTGGAATTGTCTATCCGGACAGACTATCATTTCACCGTGAGTTTCACGGTCTGGGGTTTGCCGGACAGCGGCTCGATTACGAGCAGATATATGCCCGACTGTACGCCGCCGAGATCAAGGCGGCTGTCCGAGCCGTCGAATGCACGCAGCGCGCGTCCCGAAAGGTCGTAGAGCACGGCACGGTTGAACTCGCCGCGCACGTTGGTGTATCCGGGAGCCGGATTCGGCCGGACACTGATCTTATCTGTCTGAACGCCGTTCACGCCCGATTCGCCGAACACTATCTTGGCGGGTGCGGATTCGCCTGACGCATATACGGCCTTGACCTCGGCGTAATGTTCGCCCGATCCGGGGGTCAGCATGTACGAGCAGTCTTCGGTATCCGCGAGTTTCTTGCCGTCAAGCGACACCTCGTATGTCACCTCCGGACCGGACACGGCTATGTTCATAGCCATATCGTTGCCGCCGGAGATGGTCACATCGTCCATAAACAGAGTGAAGCCGTCGGGCGACACGCAATTCACGGCCACGTAACGGGCGCCGGCGGGCACCGTGTACTTGAACTCGGTCCATATCTGTTTAGGCACATCCACATTCTCGGCCAGCCATGTGAACGACCCGGGATCCGTATCGGTCATTGAGTAGCCCACACGTATCACCTCGCCGTATGTCTGCGAATATCCGCGGGCATGGAAGCTGAACGTATAGTCGTTGTGATAGGTCAGACGCGGAGAGATGAACCAGTCGTCGCTGCCTGTACGGCCGGCGAAGCAAGCCAGTTCCTGTTTTCCGCTGTACGGCAGCGATGCCGAGCGGGCGTCGGCCATCGAAGGAGTGGTCAGCCAGGGATTGAACACCATGAAGGAACAGGGCTGCGTACGGCCTGGGAAGTCAAATTCCTGCTCGGCGAACGTGCGGCTGCCGTCGGCGTCACGATACATCCAGCCCACTTCGCCCGCCGAAGCCACGGCGAAGGCGTCATGGTCCTCGAAGTCGTCGAATATCTCGCCCGATTCATTCCATGTGAGGCGGAACCCCTTCTCGGCATCACCGCTGACGCGCAGGTTGACCGGTGTGGCGATTATCTCGCGGAGCACCAGATCCTCAAGCTTCAGGTCCTTATCCGCATAGAGGTCGGATGTCCTTGCGTCAAACTCATAACCGGGCAACGATACCTCAACAGTGTAGGGACAACGCCAGATGTCGTTGAACTCCACGATACCGCCCTCGCCCACCGTAGCGTTACGCGAGTCGAAGGAATCCTGACCGGCTATCGAGACAACGGCGCCATTGGCGTCGCCCGAATGCGAGTTGGTGCGGATCTTCAGCGTAAGTTTGCCGGTCATCTGACGGGCTACGTAGTAAGGCAGCACGACTTTAGCCGACTCCGAGCCGTCGGGATACACCGTGGACACCGCATAGCGGTACACCCCTGCCGGAGCCTGGGCCCATGTGGGATCGGCTGCCGTCAGGCCCTCTACCGGCTCGGAGTTGACCGGTTGCCAGTCTTCGTTTCCGAAGCCTGCGGAGCGCCACACGTTATAACGTGCGTAGGCGGGGAACTCCTCATCGCTGTTGCGGATACCCTCGTCGGAATAAAGGTCGCCCGTGCAGCGTATCATGAGATTGCCGTCAAGCGACTCCTCGGTCAGATACATATAGTCGCCCGAGTTGTAATCCGTGGAGAACGCATATACATTTTCCTTGAACGGATGGGTCTTTGGCGAATGGTCAACGCCGATTCCATGGAAGCCGGGATAGTTGACCGACACGAAACATCCGCGCGGTGCCTCGACTCCGTCGGGAATCTCGATGCTGTTCCACTGGTTGTCGCTGTTCAGGACGGCACGCTGGCTGTACAGAAGCGTTCCGCTGGGATTTCCCTCCTCGTCAAGATCGAAAATGTAGATGTTCACGGAGTTATGCGGGCCGCCTTCGGAAGTGGTGTACCAGCTGGCACCCTTAAGCGTCATTGGCGTGCGGAACACCGTACCGATTATGACGGTACCGGCCTGACTCTGTATGCCTACCTGTGTATCGGCGTTGCCGGAGTCATATCCGAGACCGGACTGAGCCGAAGGAATTTCCCACGCGATTTCAGAGGTCTCGTCGGTGGTCTGCACCGATACATTTGCCGGCTTGAAGTGTGCGAACTCAAGCGTGAGGTCGCCCAGGTTCCAGTTCTCGTCCAGGTCCTTGGTCTGCACCTTGTCCAGATGCCAGGGCTTTGTCACCGTGACGGTGGTACCGGGAGCCGTAACTACGGATTCAAACAGGAATTGACCCGAAGCATCTGTCTTCATGGCGAGGTCGGCATAGCCCTTAAGGGCGACATCGGCGTTCTCCACTGCCGAGCCGTCGGGAGCAAGCACGCGGCCCGATACGGAATAAGTCGGCAGCTTGTCGAGAATGATGTCAGCCGTCATATTCTCGTCGGCCACAGTCACCTTCACCTCCGAATTCTGCTTATAGCCGAACATCGAGGCTGTCAGCGTATAGGTCTCGTTGGGAACGAAATCGAAAGAATACGAGCCGTCCTCGGCCGATCTGGTCACTGCATGTATCTCCTGAATCGAGACCTCGGCGCCGGCTACAGGCTGATTGGCCGCATCCTTCACCTTACCCGAAATGGAAGCGCCCGCCGACTGCACCATAAGGCGTATATAACTGTTGCCTGACGATGAGTTCTGGGCATCCGGAACTTCGAAATCGCTGTCTGCCCCATAATATATGGCCTTGTTGCCCGATACCGGGCTCGTGTAGTAAGGCTGATATATGAACGCATAGGCGCTATTTGAATTTTCGAGGGATGTCTTTACATAAAGGGCAAGGTTCCTTCCGTCATATTCAAACGCCTGGCTTAACGTCAGGTCGAGCACATCGTTGGCCGAGCTGACCAGGTTGTGTGTGCCCTCATAGACAAGTGTCATATCTTCGACAGGAATCCAGCCGTCGGGAGCCTTCTCACGGTCGGTATTTGCCATGTAGACCTTGAGTTCCACATTGTTGAGCGGAGAATAACTACCCTTATAGTCTAATTTGAGACCTGTGATACGACCCTTCATGATTGGAATTTCCGAGGCCGAGTAGATGTTGAGGGTCGCGCCGAATTTACTGTACAGGTTCATTGGCGCACGGTAGCTTGTGAGTGTCTTGCTGCCGATCTCAAGCTCCTCGGGAGTGCCCAGCGGCAATACTGTCAGTTCAAGAGGTGCGGTGGTGTCATCGGCATCCACCTCATCGCCGGGAGCCGATACATGGCCTCTGAGCGACGTAAGCTTTGATCCTATGGGGAAGGTATACTCTATGATATAGTCTTTCGATGCCCCTGCCCCGAGTGTCTCGGCCACGGCCTTGGAAGCTATCGCTTTTCCTTCGCCGTCAAGGAGTTCGACAGTAAAATTGTCATAGATCTCGGAGCCCTTGTTTTCAACCGTGACGGCATAACCGTAGGTGTTGCCCTCGATTGGCTTGGCATTGCCGCGAATCAATGAAGCCACAAGATTGCGGTCCACAACCTTCTCGATCTCGATACGGTCTATCAGAAGATACGAGTTGCCCTTAGCCGCCGAATCATGGAAAGCGAAATTACAGTCCCCTGTCGTCTCTCCGGTGGTAAACGTAAATTCCTTTGTATCCAGGGCATTCACCCTCCCCAGATCAAGTGTGGTTATTTCCTGAATCGGAGCGGTGACATCGCCGTCTTTCAGCAGACAGACCTTAAGGGGGTGGGTTCCCATCGACAGATAGCGGAGTCTTATCTTGTAGGTCGTATTGGGTTCGAGTTCCATCTCGTTGCTGACCAGCCAGTCGTCGGCAGGATAGCTGGATGTCATGATATATGCGCCTGCGGCCTTTGCCCACGAGAGGTAGAAATAGGTCCAGGTATTGTGGTCGCCTACGGGCTGTCCGTCGGCATTCTCGTTGCGGTCTACGGCTGTCCACTGGCCCAGATCATCGAAGTCACATACGTATGGCACGGTTAACTTCGGGCCGAGCACCACGGGATCGCTGACAGTAGCCGCGGAAGTGCCGATGCCGTTGTGGGCCGTAACGCTGTATGTCCATGTACCCGAGGTCTCCACTCCAGGTTCCGTCCATTCGGTGGCGGCCAGGTCCCTGGCCACGGTCGTCCCGCCGGGATTACGCACCACGTCGTAAAGCATACCGGCCGCATCGGTCCAGCCGCCGTTCACTCCGGTGGTCACGGCGTCCCAGTATACGCGTGCTGCGTTGGGGCCCAGTTTCTCCACGTTGACGGCACTGACAGCGGCAGGCACGTCGCGTCCTACGAACGCGGACACTTCCACCGCCGCGCCCGGGCCGTTGCTGTTATATGCTGTGATGCGCCAAGTATGGTTACTTCCTTTGTCTCCGCCTATTATGTCGGTGTAGGAAGAACGGCTCCCCGGCTGGGCTGAAGTCACGGATCCCACGGTCTTGCCGTCACGGAGAATCTCGACACGCGTAATGTCTTTCAGCACGTCGCCGCCGAATGTCTTGGAAGGATTGATCCATGAGAGCGATGCCTGCGCCTCGCCTCCGGCCGCGGCCGTGACTGTCGCGTCGATTACGGGAGCCGGACAGTTGTCCGCGGCCGCAAACGACGGAATGTAGAGACCCGCAAGCTGGTTGTCGCCGAACTCCTGATGGCGGGTCACGGCTCCGGTTGCCGGGTCGATCGTAGCCACGAAACTCTCCGGCACCTCTATGGAGCCGCTCTCGTTCATTACTCTGGTTGAGGCTATCCACCACAACGTACGCGTGGCGTGGTCGAACTCCATGCTCTGGAACTTCTGCGGATGCTGCCCGGTGCTCCCTATTACCGTCACCTCGCCCGTGCTCTTATTGATACGGCAGAAATCTCCGGCAAAACTTATGGCATACAGTTCGCCCGAATATGACGCCGCCAGAGTGAAGAATTTCCTGTCGAGTGTGGCGATGCGTGTCGATCGGGCATCGGTCAGACTGATTGTATACAAGGCCGAATAGGTCTCATCCACCCTTGATATGGCATACATCGTCGATGTCGACCAGTCGTAGGTCATGTCGTTGATAAGATTGGTGTAGCCTGTGAGGTTGCCCACCGTCTCTGTCGTGCCGTCGTCGAGACTGACTCTTACCAATGTTTTGGGAACTTCCGCGCTTCCCGATGGCTGCGAGGTGGCGATATAATAATATCCGTCACCATACGCACCCGCCGTAGACGTGTCATAGAAAGCGACGGCACGCTTGAACACTGGCTCCGCATCGCTCACAAGATCGAATGTCACCACATTGTTGGTCATACTCGATTGCTCGGCGCTGAAAGCCAGAATTCCATAGGCTGTGTTGTCGTTGGCCGCTTGAGCCTTGACCACGGGCAATGCCGAAGCCGCAAGCATGAGAATGCTTGCCGACAGCAGTGTGGAATTTTGATGCATAATCGGTTAGTTATTTAGGTGATGGCGCCTGGCTGGATTTAACTCCGCCACGGCATCCTTCCTTAAAAATTCATCGGCAAATTTAAGACGCAATTCATCAATTACCAAATAATCACCAAAAAATATGCAAAAAAAATTACATTCTGTTCCTGAGCCTCCTGTTCCTGAGCATCTGTTGCAGAAAAAATCAGCTCCCCTGTCATCACAGAGGAGCCTTGTATGTGTCAGCTGCATTATGTCAGCCGTATATGTGGGCCGTATGGCGGTTGTACCGGTCAGCCGCAGTGGAAATGCGTCTTGACCATGCGCAGCATTTTGTCGGCATCCTGCAGCGCCGCCCGGGCGTCGCGGTCGTCCTGAGCGCGCAGCCGGTCGCACACGCCCTGTATCATGGCCGGCGAGAACACCCCTTTCTCCTGAAACACATCGGCCCGTTGTTCCAGACACCCGGCCGACTCATGGCACGATACGGGCAACGTGTCCAACGACTTAAGCCGCTCGGCATTCTCCTCCGAATGGATGTTCACGTCCACATACGTACGCGCGGCCACCTCCAGCGCGTCGGGCATCTCGAAACCGTGCCGCACCGCCACGGCCAGGCCGGCTAACAGCTGGTATATGTCGGCCGATCCGTCGGCAGAACGAATCTCGAACGTCTGCTTGCGCGAGGCGTCCACCTCGGCCGGCGTCGAGTCGCCCGGATTGGCCTCGGCACATAGGTCGCGGCCCGAAGTCCAGCCCAACGGCACACGCACCAATACCGAACGGTTGCGGTCGCCCCAGCACACGTTGGTGGGGGCCTCCTGATGCGGCACCAGACGGAAATAGCTGGTCGGGTTCGTGTTGCCGAAGGCTGTCAGCGCCGGCGCCAGGTCCATGATGCCCGCTATGCCGCGACGCGCCGCGTCCGACAGCGTGCGGTCGGCGTTCAGCATCGCCGTGGTGCCGTCAGGATTCATGAAGCGCATGTGTATGTGCAGACCCGAGCCCGCCTTACCTATCGTGATCTTCGGCGCGAAGGTCACGTCCAGATCCATCTTGGCGGCCAGGTTGCGTATCACCCACTTGGCTATCAGCAGTTGTTCGGCCGCCTCGCGCGCGTCCACCGGCAGGAACTCTATCTCGTTCTGCTCGTACACCATGCCGTCAAGGGTGAAATTGCCCACCTCCGAATGGCCGTACTTTATCTGGCCGCCCGTGCGGGCTATGTAGCTCATGCACAGCGTGCGGAAATCGTTGAACTTGGCGAACGGAGCGCTCTCGTGGTATCCCCGCTGGTCAGTGGCCGGGAACGTGCCCGGATCAGGCGCTATGACATAGAACTCCAGTTCGCCCATGGCATGGAACTCCAGGCCGGTCTGTTCCGTGAAGCGTCGGCAGGCCTTGTCGAGCGTAAGCTCGGGCGACGACTCCAGCGGACGCCCGTTCTTGTCGAAAAACGAGCACAGCATGGTAAGTGTCTTTACCGGCGCGAACGGGTCGACGAACGCCGTGCGGTAACGCGGCACCACATACAGGTCCGACTCCCCCGCGCTGATGAACGGGAACAGCGACGAACCGTCCACACGCTCGCCCAGAGTCAGTATGGTTTCCAGGTATTCCAGCGAATTGATTACGAAATTCAGTGTCTTGAGCCGGCCGTCGGCGGCCGGATACATGAAGTTGACCATCTCCACGCCATTTTCGGCGATGAAGCGCACGATGTCCTCGCGCGTGAAGTCGGCCGGATGCTTGCCCAGCCATGCCGTCACTTCGTTTTTTGACAATCTGAGACTCTTTTCCATGGTTATTAACATTTAAGGTTCTCGGCACTTAAAGTTCCCATCACTTTAAGGCCCGACATTTAAGGTTCTCGGTATTTAAGGTTTTTCTTCAGCCGGAGCCGGTTTTTTCTTCAGCCGGCATCCGTACTCAGTCCGCACCGCACCTATCAAGGCATTTCGGCGCGTAATAGTTTTTCGCTCCTAAATTACAAACAATTTGCAGATATTCCAACTATTTTTTTAGATTTTGTCATACTCAATTTTGTCTTGTCGATAAGACAATATGAGTCTATTTTTGTCCTGCATACAAGACAATATGATGTATTCTCATTCCGGGAGCCGGCCCTGCGCCTTCAGGGCGAAGTATTTCCAGAGCGGGGCGGCCATCAGGGCCTGCTTCATCTCGTCGTCGACGAGGATGCGGTAAGCCTCCTGTTCGGTCAGCAGACGCACCTTGATGTCCTCCGTGGCGTCAAGATGCTGGTCCGATATTTTCTCAACATCGGTGGCTAAGAATACATGGGTCAGGTTGTCGGAATTGCCGGGATTCTGGGATATGGTCATAAACTCGCGCCACGTTCCGTTGCCGTAGCCGGATTCCTCAAGCAGTTCCCGCCTGGCAGCCTCCAGGTAAGTCTCCCCTTCCTCCATGGCGCCACCCACTATCTCGGTGTAGACATCACGCAGTCCGTGACGGTATTGCTCCACCATCACAAACTTTCCCTCGCGCGTTATCGCTATGATGTTCACCCATGTCGGCAATTCGAAGATATAGTATTCCGGATTTATCACACCCGTCGGCAGCCGGCACACGTCACGCCTCACGTTCACCCACGGACTCCGCAGCTTATACTCCGAACTGACTATCTCCCACTTCTTTACTTCCATATCCTTTTCTTTGATATGCTTTTAACGGTTTCCCGGCCACGATTATTGAATAATTTCATATTTGTCCTGCATGAAATAAGTTGCCGGGGTTATTCGTTGGTTCAATTAGCAATTCTTTTAGACAACCTATGAAACTTAGCAAACAGGCGCTGATCGGTTATCCGGCGGGTATCATTACGGGTGTGACTTACGGTCTCAATCCGCTGTTCGCCATGCCGCTGCTCATGGCCGGTGCGGCCGTGCAGTCCGTATTGTTTTTCCGCTACGCCATCGCTGTAGTGCTGCTCGGCGGCTGGCTGCTGCTGCGCCGACAGAATTTCAAGGTCGACCTCCGGCAACTCGGCGTGCTTCTCATCACTGGCCTGCTATATACCTCCAGCAGCCTGTTCCTGTTCATGGCATACCGTTATGTCGCCTCGGGACTGGCCACCACCTTAGTGTTCCTCGCCCCGGTGTTCGTGGCAATAATCATGGTCTTTTTAGGCAAGACGCCCTCCTGGCCGGTATGGCTGGCCATAGCGGCCACCTTTGCCGGAGTAGTGATCATGACCGGAGGAGACGATGCTGGAGCCATCGACGCCCGCGGTGTATGGCTCGCCATCGCATCAGCACTGGCATACGCCATCTTCATGGTGATAATCAACCACAACAAGCGAATAGCCGACATTTCCGACACACTGCTCACGTTTTACGTCCTGACGGTCGGAGCTTTCGTGTTCCTCGGCATAGCGGCCTGGTCCGGCAACTCGCTGACGGCTCATTTAGACGACGCCCGTGCCATACTCAGTCTTATAGGACTGGCCGTGCTACCCACCATCGTGTCCACTGCCACGCTGGCCGTGGCCACCCGTAACATCGGCGCCACCAAGGCCTCCATCCTTGAGGTATTCGAGCCCATCACCGCCATCCTCGTAGGAGCCATCGCCTTCGGCGAGCCCCTCACCCCCGGCATCGTCGCCGGCATTTCCATCGCCATCGTTGCCGTCACCTTCATGATCTACGCCACCAAACGCTGACACGACGCAATAGAGGCGAGAGGCGTCCCCGGACTATTGTAGAAGGGCCTCCATATCCAGACAGAGCCTTAAAAAAATACGCTGATTCAATCGATAAAACACCAAGATTCCCCTTCGCCAAGATCAATCGCCACAAGTCCGCAACTTATTGTCTACAAGCGATTAACAAAATGGGGAGCGTTTCCCCGCACAGGGTAGCCCGCGCCCATTTCGGGGGCTGTCGCACCATGCCCGTCCGGCTCTTGCAAATCCCAAAAATCCCCTATATATTTGCCATCGAAAGATGTTCGGATCATCAGCCAAACATCAGCGAATTAACCATATTGTTCCACTTTAAAACAAGAGCTATGAACGGATTTATCATCATTTGCACATTGTTCGCAATCAGTATGCTCATCCTGCCGTTCCGGTATGACCGGATAGCAGAACGACGCACCAATTACGGGTCATATTCGTATGACACTTCTAATGAATTTGCTTATCTCACAGTGAAACACATCATGTTCTGGATTGGCGTCGTTCTCTGCACATTGATGTGGCTGTGCGTCATCCTTGACCTGCCTGACATGAAGACGGTGGCGTGGATTCTGACCGGCATCTTCATCCTGTTCACCCTGATATCGGAGATAACATTAGCCGAATACGGCATGGCGGCCTTCCTGATGCTGATGTTTATCGGCATCTGCCCCTCCGGCCCCGGAGGTTACAGGCCCGAGTACACGGAATCCGGCGTGGAACTACGTTCGCCCATGACATATTGGATCACGCGCAAGGTAGAGAAAACCGGAAAGGATTCGTTTCATTTCAATATGGTGGGCAGTATCGGCCGCTATGACAATTCTCGGCCCGTTACCAAAGTCTATGGTCTCCGCAACGAAAAGGGGTACATATACATCCCGAAAATCTGCGACTATTCCGACAGATTCACCCGGCTCACCCTTGAACCGTTCCAAGGCAATCGCTCCAATGTGGACATAATGCATTTTTACCGCAATGACGGCACTGAAGCGCGACGCGATAAGAACGGCGATAACCCCGACCGGGACGGCTATAAACAGCCCACCTTTGACGATAGCGACACCGATGCATACGCCTACTGACGCAACGAAACTGAACACCTTCCTTTGGCGGAAGGTGCCTGCTTCGCCGCGACTTACAATTATCACTTTATTTAAGGGTCCTGATCACTACGTCAGCTATCGATTTCCCGTCGGTGGAATCGGTGGCTGACCCGTTTTCGTTGATATACACATCCCTTATGTGTATCATCCACAGCAGGTCGGCCTCGCATTCAGGCAACGCGGAGTTATCGGTCACGCCGGCCGACACCTGTTGAGCCCAATACTTATACACAGTTCCGAGATGTTCCAGATCGTTCCTGTTCTTAGGCAGATTGACCATGCTGCGGCATTTTTCCTTCATCTTTGCCTTGTCGGGCATCTCGATGTCAAGCTGAGGCGAATCGCACCCGAAGAAACTGGCGGTAGTCAGCAGAATGGTGTGCAGCTTGGGGTCCTTCATTGTGTTATATCTGAGCGTCCCTTCCGTTATGGACGAGCAACTTGTCTTTACCGCCCACGGTGCGACCCATACGTTCCACAATTCCTTTACGTCCTTGAACATAAAGTCGGGGCACGCGGCTCCCGCACTTTTCAGCTCTCCAGCCAGCCTGTTCCGCAGCGTGCACGCCCTGGCATTCAGTTTTTCCCATGCAGACGTGAGCCATTCCAGCCGTTCGTAGAAATCCATCGCCATCGGATGACGCGACCCGGAAATATCACGGCAGAAATTATCCATGGCTACGCCTAAAGGATTGCTGCCGGATGTATGCTTTACGGTTCCATCCACTTCCTTTGATTTCTTTTCCACTGATGATTTCTTTTCCACTGACTTTCGTTCGTCACGTGCCTTGGCTATATCCAGAGCCTTGCCGATCGAGCTGGTGCAATAGGCTTCCAGCTCGTTGTATGCCTTGCGCGACTCGGGCGTTTCCGTCCACGTCTCGCCTTGAAAAGCCGACATGATGGTTTCGTTCCATTCCATGAGTCTGTTTCGGAACGGCGCGGCATACGGTTTGTGTTCCAGCCGGTTTATGGCATTGGCTATGGCTTCGGCCACATCCCTGTTCACGCGTGCCACCTGATGTCGCATCCGCTTCATGTCATGCCGGTGGCGACGACGCGAGGCGACATATAGAATAGATCCGGCTCCGGCCACTGCCAATATAAGGATGAAAGCGAATATCACGCCTTTCCGGATATCGGCCCAGGCTGTAACATTGCGACTTAGACGCAAGTCCGGGAGTCCGGCGGCAGGAAAATCCCCTGTCCAACGCACTGCATTGTCGGCCGACAGCGACTTCAGGACCCAGGTGCCGGCATTAAGCGTTTTCAACAGAATCCGTCCCTTGCCGTCACGCGTGATGCCGCACACGTACGGACTTTCATACCGTTCCTTGAGTTCGGGAAACGCATAATCGTGACGCCGGCCTTTATGAAAGTAATGCAATCCATTGCGCGATCCTATCAGCAGGGTGTCGCCGATGGCGCAAACGCTTTCGACACGGTCGTTGTCGGGGTTGTTACTTTCCACCATACGGGCCTTGCGCGGAGTGGAGAACATCAGGTCGGAACCGTTTATGGAATATACGCCGTCGGCTGTGGCCACATACACCGTATTGCCGTGGGCAGTCATACCGCGTATGCCTGACACCCCCGTCACGTCGCCAAGGAACCGGGCTTTGCCGTCATCCTTAATCCGGAACAGGCCCTGACGGTCGCTTATCACGAACGGCCCGGCACTGAACCGCACACGCTCGTATCCCGCGTCCGCCGGGTGTGCGGAGTCAATCATGCGCAGTTCTCCGCCGCGTATGAAGTATAAACTTGACCCGACAGGGACTCCCGCCCGGAAACAGAGGAAATCCCCTTCCGCGCCAAATGTCCGGATGGAATCGGCGAAGACCGCCGTCCAGTTGGCCGACACCGGGACAAGTCGCCGCGACAGAATCCGTCCCGCACGGTCAAACAGCACCAGTTCGCGTTGCGAACGGTCCGGGAGATCCGGTGTATGTATCACGGCCAGCGTATCGTTCTTAAGCGTCGCGTTCCAGCATCGCATCCCCTCGCTGACCGTGGCGTAACGGGCCGACGGGTCGGCGAAATCCGACAACGCCACGCGATATATGCCATGGTCAGTAACCGTCAGGATGGAATCGCCCTGAAGAAACATTGACTCCTGCGCGAACTGCACCCGGTTCTTACGCAGGTGCTCCAGCGGCCGGACATGACGCGCCTCCGCCACCGAATCCGTGCGCATCCGGGCTATGTCCCGGCGTATCAGGTACATCATGCCGTTGGATGTGCCGAGCACGATGAGCGAATCGGCTTCGATGATGGAATATGTGGAGAATGACGACCCTTTCGCCGGCAACGGGCGTGACGGAGACGTCACCCTGGCCGTATGGCTGATGCGGGCGCCACGCGGGCCGTACTCGTACGCCACATATATCAGGCCGCAGTTGCGCTTGGCCACCAGCCACTCGCTGTCCGTCAGCCGGTGTATGTCGTAGGTCTTGGTGTCGCGGCTGAAGGCGGGAAGCGGGAAATCCTGACGCGAACCGTCCGCTATGTTCAGCCGGGTAAACATCGGGGCCATCGACCCCAGCAGCAACGCGTCGCTGTCGCGGTCGGCCACGACACAGGTCAGCGACGGCAGAGTCACCGGATCCGAATTGAATGCGCGCTCGCCGCCATCCCTGCGCCCGCATCCGGCCATTATGATGGTCCCGGCCACGATACATGGCAGGATGCCGTCACGCGTCACACGCCACAATGCCCTTAAACTCCCCCTCATGCTGCGGTCACCACACCTTCATGGCCTGCTTGGGACAATTCTCCACGCACGTCTCGCATTCGATGCAAAGGTCGTAGTCTATCACAGGATAGCCGTCGGCATCCTGCGTAATGGCGTCGACAGGACACAGCTTCATAAGCGGGCACACATGATTATGCGGGCATATTTCTTTGTCTACTCTGATCATAATTTTATATATAGTGAAATCGTTTATTGTCTGACTGAGTTCTTCAAAAAGTGGACTCAGTACCTGATTGCAAATATAAGGCAAATAAACGGTTCCACAAAATGAAAGGCAAGGTTTGGATATATCTTTTACGTGGTGTGCTTATCTTTTTCGCCATGATCGGCGCCGGCATATTCATGGTATGCCGCACCACCACCATGGTCAATCCCTGGATTGTCGCCACAGTGTGCGCGGTGCTGTCTGTGCCCGTTGCATGGCTGTTCTCCCAAAAATTCCGGAGAATAATCAATTTCCGCAACCTGCCGTTGCGCGTGGCCACATGGGTGATCCTGACGGCCCCTATACTCACCGGCACATTTTATAGCATCAACTTTGCGGGAGCCGATGCGGACAAGGCCACTACCGTACCGGCCGTGGTGGAACGCAAATACTACACCACCCACCAGCGCACCCGGCGCGTCCGCAAAGGCCGTTACATCCCCACCGGCGAGACCTACCGCACATATTACGCCGACATCCGCCTGGACAACGGCCACCTCGTCACCACGTCGATCACCACAGGCAAGGTACACAAAGTCCGCGTCGGACAGCACCTCGACATGAAGGTCTCCCGCGGCACTTTCGGCATCCCCGTCGTCCTGACCCGCAACCTGTTCAGATAAAACACGTCATATTAATGTGATTGCGCATATTGTTCCTTGCGCTGTGCGGCCTTGCGCCGGTGCCTGTGACCTGTGGCGTGGATAATGTCTACAATCACCATCAGGAAACCGATCTTACCGTGGACGGCACCTATGTGCGAATGCTCGTGTGCCGCGAGCCATACCACTGTCGCCATTACGCCTGTTACGGCAGTCAGCAGGAATACCCACCACAGTATCCGCGTCGACTGATGCCTGTTTTTCCTGAACCGTGCGAACCAGTCGCTCCGCCGGTAATGCAGATATACGTGCCACAACGAGAGCACGGTCAGTATAATTCCCAACGCTATGTGCGCCCATACCGACCAGGCATACCGTCCCGATGTGACCTCCAGCTGTATACCCGAAACCATCATCACAATCAGCACAATCCCCAGTGTCCTGTCACACACTCTCAATCTTTCCGCAGGTGTCATCTTCTTTTCTATTAATTTTGCTTTTGATTACGATGCAAAATTACAATTAACCTGTGCCACCGGGAATGGCTTTGATTGGGCAAGAGTTGTATTATTTAAGGTTTTTGCGGTACTCCGACGGGGACATACCGATACACTTGGAGAAAAGTTTAGAGAAATGGGCATAGTCCTCATATCCCAGCGCGTATGCTATTTCCTTGGCCGACAGCGACGTGTATGCCAACTGTCGCTTGGCCCGGACCATTACCATATTGCGGATATACGTGCCTACGCTCAGTCCGGTAGCGCCTTTCACGGCCTCGTTCAGATATACCTCCGATATATTCATCATCGAGGCGTATGCCGCCGGGCTTTTCTCCACAACAAGATGTATGTCAAGAAGTTTCCGCAGTCTCAGGGTTATGGCGCGATACCGTCCCGACACCGCAGTGCCGTCGGTGTTTAGAGTAGACAGCACTATGCTTTTGACAGCTGCCGCAAGTGCTCCGAACACCGTATTGTTTTCTTTGTTGCGGTCCATCATCGAGCATAGCGTCACGACATCGTCCGTTACCGCATCGTCCGGACTGAACGGAGAGGGAGATATTGAATATTCTTCTATTATTCCGGCTTCCTGTTCCGTCAGCATCTCAGGCGAGAAGGCCAGCATCCAGCCGTCGGCGTCCCATGACTCGCCTTCCGGCTTATTATGCACCTGCCAAGGCGACACTATCAGAATATCGCCTGCCTGCAGTTCCTTCCGCTCGAAATCGATCTCTACCGCAACGTTTCCTTCGGTCAGAAGCGCAAGGATATAGTAATCGTCGCGATGCGCATACGGCTTCATCGGCAACCGGCCCGACTGCCCGAAACGCTTCACGAACACCCCCGACGCGGATATCTTCTGCATCTGTGAAAAAGGAATACTCTGCGGCTTTGACATCACACACCTATTTATCCGCAAATTTAACACATAACCTTGACATTTCACTCATCGCCCTCTTATTTTTATACCTCATTCCATAGACCTATCCCCCGTGATTCATTATCTAACCATTATCTAACCAAACAATAATTCACTTTTTCGTGTTATATTATTGCATATTTACACTTTTTAGTGTATCTTTGTGCAATAAAATAGAAAGATACTAATGATTACAATAAGAAACGAACAAGAAGTAGAAACATTCCTGCGAGAATTCAGACCGAAATTCAGTATATGGGGAATAATCTTCCTGCATAGAGATAAAAATGAGGAAGCTCTTAAGGCGTTGGGCATTACGCCCATTGCCCGTGAAGAGATAATTAAGAAGATAGAGAAAGACGACTACTCGCATTCTGTAGTTGACGAAGCGACATTCGGCGATATGTGGGTATTTGGCAAGGATTATGACGGGACAGAACTATACATCAAGATATCAATGGGTATGCCTGGCAGCAATACAATCTGCATATCGTTTCATGAAGCTGAACATCCTCTTGATTATCCTTTTAAAAACAAGTGAATTATGGAACAGAAAACAGAAAAATATGTAGATATGAAAAGTCCTTTGACCGGAGGCCGGGTCAAAGAGGTTTGCACGACAGAAGTCAAAGAGTTCCGTAAGGAAAAATACTCGGTACATGTACGGTATTATATCTGTGAGGACACAGGCGAGCAGTTCACGACGACCGAACAGGATACTCTGCTGTTCAACACCCTCTACGCACAATATCGATTAAGGCATGGCATCCCTTTCCCTGATGAAATAAAGGATATACGCAACAGATACGGCCTGAATTATTCGCAGATATCCCGTATCCTCGGGTTCGGAACCAATCAATATGCCAAATACGAAGCCGGTGAAATGCCATCCGAATCAAACGGAAAAATGATTGCGGCTATTAAGGAAAAGGATGTCCTATTGAATTTACTGAAAAGCTGCAAGGATATGTTCCAGCCTTCGGAATACGACAGGATCAACATAGCTATAATGACAAGTGTTGATAATCAGGACTGTAATCTTCCACTCCGGCAAATCATATTCACCGACAACAGCCGAAGCATATTGAACGGTTACGGAGCAAAGAGCATTTCTAAACTTTTCGATATGGTGCGGTATATTGTCTCGATGCACGGCGAAGTATTTCCCACTAAATTGAACAAACTGATGTTCTATTCCGATTTCTACAATTACAGGAAATCAGGACAGTCCATCAGTGGGCTGGAATATCGGGCATTAAATTTCGGACCGGTCCCCAACCATTACGACACCATATACGACAATGTTCCGGATTTAGACAAAAGGCTTATAAACGTCCATGATATGGTAAGTACAATTCTGTCCTGTTCCATATCAAGCGGTTTCAATCTATTATCTGCAGCCGAAAAGGCTTCTATCGATTACATCATCGGGAAATTGAAACCCCTCTCTGTGTCGGAAATAATCGAAACAAGCCACAAAGAGAATTGCTGGCAAACGTATTCACCTGCATACGATTTTATCCCATACGAGGAGGCTTTCAATCTCCGGCTGCTTTAACGATACGTAAAATTTTATCACCCTACCGCCGTTATTGCTATAGATGTCATTCGCAAACAAGATACTCGGATTAATCAACAGCGGAAGCGGACGTTCGGTAAGGGCAAAGAAGAATATCGTCTCCATGTTTGCCCTCAGGGGCGTCAGCATAATCTGCTCGTTCCTGATCGTGCCGCTGACCATCAATTACGTGTCCAGCTACGAATACGGCATCTGGCTGACAATCTCGTCGTTAGTGGCATGGATCAGCTTCTTCGACGTAGGCATAGGCAACGGCCTGCGCAACAAGTTTATCGAAGCCGTAGAGAACAACCAGCCTGTCCGGGCGCGCCGCCTGGTAAGCACGGCCTACGCCATCATCACCATCATCGTGGTGGCGGTATGGGGCCTGGCCATGACGGCCTCATGCTTCATTGACTGGAACAGCATACTGAACGTCAGCGACGTGTCGGGACGCGAGTTGCTGTACACCGTGCTTATAGCCCTCACCAATTTCTGTGTACTTTTCATACTTGGCCTGAACCGGACTCTGCTGAACGCCCTGCAGAAACCCGCGCTGGCGTCAGCGTTCGACACCGCGACACAGGCGTTGCTTTGCGTCGTGTTGCTGCTTATCACCCGATTCACCCAAGGCAACATCGTCTATCTGGCTATGGCCATGGGCGGCACTTCCATTTTCGTGCTCATCACATCCAATATATGGACATTCCGCACCGTGCTGAGGGATTACAGACCCTCGCCTAAGTATGTAAGGTTCAGTTACGCCAGGGACATAATGTCGCTCGGCATCATGTTCTTCTTCCTCTCGGTGCTGTCCATCGCCTTCTATCAGACCAACAACCTGATCATATCGCATTATCTCGGGCCGGAGGAAGTGACGGTCTACAACATAGCCTACCGGTACATCAACGTACTGCCCATGGTGTTCACCATCATCATCACGCCATTCTGGAGCGCCTTTGCCGAAGCCAGGGTCAACAACGACTACACATGGATGAAATCCACAAGGAAACGCCTGATGCAGATACTGATGCTGTTAGGCTTAGCAGGCATCGCGATGGTTATCATATCCCCAATGGTTTACAAGGTCTGGATCAAGGACATGGTCACGGTGCCGCTCATGGTCACATTGCTGGCATATCTGTTCCAGATGCTCAACATGTGGGGCTCGCTGTGGACGCAGCTCCTGTCGGGACTCGGCAAACTGCGGCTGCAGGTCATCTGCTCGACCGTGTGCTGCGTCTCGTACGTTCCTTTGGGATGCTATTTCTGCGACCGGTACGGACTGTACGGCCTTATGGTCGTGTCCGTGGTGCTGCAGACGGTCTGCACATCGTGGTTCGGCGTGATACAGACCCGCAAATTATTGAATAAAACCGCTACAGGAATATGGAACAGATAGCCAACGCCCTGACATCCGAACATCTGGACTGGGACAGCCGGTTTTTCGGTTACAGCGTATCCCGCATCGACATCCAGAATGCCGACGACCGCACCGTTGCCGACGAAATAACCCGTCTTCAGGGCCGGGGCAGCGAGCTTATATACGTTTTCAGCCCCCGGCTTCTGGCCCTGGATGGTTTCGACGCGGTATTGGTCGACCGTAAACTTAGCTACGTGCTCGCCGAACCTCATTTCAGTCCCGTTGACAAGACCGTGGAATCCGTGCTGCGGACTTCCGAAGCGCTGTATGAATTGGGTTGTCAGGCCGGCGGACATTCCCGGTATAAGGTGGATCCTCACATCAGCGAGCATGACTTCAGGCGCCTGTTCCGTCTATGGATCGACAATTCCGTCTCACGCCGGTTTGCCGACTATATGCTGGCATTCGGACAGGCCGGCAAGGAACTGGGCATGATCACGGCCGGACGTAAGGACGACATGCTGTCGATCGGACTTATAGCAACGGACGCGTCCTGCCGGGGCAAAGGCATAGGAAGCGCCCTGATACAGTCCGTCATCAACCTCGCCTCTGAATCAGAACTTAAGGTGGAGGTCACCACACAGGCCGACAATGCGGAGGCTTGCCGTTTCTACGAAACGCATGGCTTCACGGTACAATCCCGCACATACGTCTACCACGTCCGGGCATCCCATAATTCACGACATTAAACATTCAGAATCACCATGATACCTTTTAACAAGCCATTTCTCACCGGCAAGGAAGCGCATTACATATATCAGGCCGTATATGGCGGCAAGCTTTCGGGCAACGGAGCATATACCCAGAAATGTCAGCGATTCTTCGAGGAACACTATGGCTTCCGCAAGGCCCTGATGACCACCTCGTGCACCGACGCGCTCGAGATGGCGGCCATACTGTGCGACATCAAGCCCGGCGATGAAGTGATAGCCCCGAGCTATACATTTGTCTCCACGGTGCTGGCATTCGTGCGTCAGGGAGCCAGGATAGTGTTCTGCGACAGCTGCAAGGACAACCCTAACATCGATCCCGACCGGATCGAGGCATTGATTACGGAACGCACCCGTGTAATCGTCCCGGTGCATTACGCCGGCGTGGCCTGCGACATGGACCGCATCATGGACATAGCGCGCCGTCACGACCTGCTGGTGGTAGAGGACGCCGCACAGGCCATCGATTCCTACTACAAGGGACGCGCGCTCGGATCCATCGGTCATCTGGCATGCTTCTCGTTCCATGAGACCAAGAACGTCATAGCCGGCGAAGGCGGCCTGCTTGCCGTCAACGACGAGCGATTCGTACGCCGTTCGGAAATAATATGGGAAAAAGGCACCAACCGTTCCGAATTCTTCCGTGGCGAGGTCAACAAATATGGCTGGGTCGATACCGGCTCGTCGTTCCTCCCCTCGGAATTGATTTCGGCGTTCCTGTGGGCGCAGATAGAGAATCTTGACACCATCCAGACACGCCGCAAGGAGATATGGGAACGTTACCATGCCGGCCTTTCGAACCTGGCCCGACAAGGATGCTTTGAGCTGCCGGTTATCCCCGATTATGCCACCAACAACGCCCACATGTTCTATATAGTGTGCCGCTCCCTTCAGGAACGGTCCGCACTCATAGCGCATCTGAAGCAGAACGGCATCCTGTCGGTGTTCCATTACCTCAGCCTGCACAAGAGTCCCTTCTATACCTCTCATGCCGAGGCGCGTCCCGACAACTGTCAGGCCGTTCACACCGTCACCGTAACGGAATTCGACGGCACCGTCAGCGACGAGGCTCAGGTGGTGGGACTCGACCTGCCCCACTGCGACCGCTACGCCGACTGCCTGCTCCGCCTCCCCATGTATTATGAGCTGTCGGACCATGACGTCGATTATATCATTGATAAGATACATTCATTCTTCAACGCATAATTCCCAAGCCATGAATAAATCCTCCGGTCTCCGTATCCTGATTCTGTCCACCCACCGTCCGGCCTACTCAGCCGGGCTGGGCTCCGACATAATGCGTAGTCTCAGGGAAGCCGGACATCGGGTGGATTTCCTGTGCCGCTATGCCGGCGGAATGCCGAGCCGGGATTATAAGTCGATTGAACGGCGGTCGCTGATCAAGCCGGTGCTGAACCGGCTGTTGCCCCGCCGTGTCAGGACCTGGTTCGATTCTCGACAAAGCGGCAAAACAGCCAGGGAACTGTACGAGCAGAAAGGGATGGTGTTCAACGACGAATATGAGATACATTATCCCGACGAGAGCACGCCCGGGCTGCCCGTAGACCGTCTGCTGAAGCATATACGCAAGGACTACGATCTGGTCATCACACTATGGTGGTTCGATTTCATCAACTCCACTTCACTGAGGGCCGTTTACGATAAGCTGCGTTGCCCCATAATGATTTTTTCCATCGACATGGCTCCCGTCACCGGCGGCTGCTTCTACTTCAACTCATGCCGCAGGTTCACGCAGCAATGCGGTCGCTGCCCGGCCATCGGGAACGATTGCCCGGATGACTTCACGCATAGTAACTATCTGATAAAACAGGATAATTACGCCGGCATGAATTGCGCTTTTCTGGGCAATTCATGGATGAATGGATTCGCAGTACGGAGCGGTCTGTTCACCCCCGCAAAGGTATTTAAAATCGGTTGCATCATCGACGAACATGAATTCGTTCCGGGCGACCGCCGTGCGCTTCGCCGGCAATTGGGGCTGCCTGATGACGCCACGGTACTTCTGGCCCGCTCGTCGAAGGAAGCGCGCAAGGGTGCGCGGTTCATCATTCATGCCTTGAACAATATACCGGCAGACATTTCCGGGGGCAAACAGATTGTATTGGTCAGCATTGGCGACAGTCACCTTAAGGAACATGTGTCGAATCCCCGCATCCGACAGGAATATATGGGCCGCGTGGGCCGTGAGGACCTGATCAGGCTGTATCAGGCAGCCGACTGGTTCCTTAGCCCGTCGGTAGACGATGCAGGCCCGTCGATGGTCAATCAGTCGCAGATGTGCGGCACACCCGTGGTGTGTTTCAATAACGGCACCGCCGTCGATGTGGTGACCGACGGCGTATCAGGATTCAAGACGGACCATGTCTCGGAAACCGGATTCGCCGATGCCCTTTACTCGGCCCTGAATCTGTCACTCAACGACCCCGAGGCATACGAAAAAATGCGTATCTCTACCCGCAACACGGCTTTGGACACTTGCTCCAAGGCGCGTTTCCAGCAGGACATAGTCAGTCATTATAAAACCATGACGTCATGAAGAAGTCTCCGTCCGTCTCTTTTCTATTGCCGGGACTCCCCACCAGGCCGGCCGGCGGCTTCAAGGTGGCGCTGGAATATGCCAATTATCTGGCCGGACGGGGATACGACGTCCATATACTATATCCCGACACGCTCTATTTTAACGAAAAATCCCTCCTCGGCAAGATACGGGCGCTACTGCATTATCCATACAGCCGACTTAAACGTTTTTCCGCCCGAAACTGGTTTAAGCTGGATCCCGCAGTCAGAGAACATCACCTCTTTTCCCTGAATCCGCGCCTGGTGCCTGAGACGGACTATTATGTGGCCACGGCACGCGCCACCGCATTCTGCGCCAAGAAGTATGACGTGCCTGACACTCACAAGTTATACCTTATTCAAGGATTCGAAGCCTGGGGTTTCCCCGAAGAAGTCGTCTACTCTACATATAGGCTTGGATTGAAGAATATAGTGATCAGCAACTGGCTCAGAGAAAAGGTAGAGGGATGTGGCGCGCAATGCACGCTGATAAGAAATGGGTTCGACTTCGATTATTTCAGGTTGACCAGACCCGTCGACGACCGTTCGCCATACGCCGTGTCTATGATGTACAGCGACGATAAGAATAAGGGATACGAGTACGGATTGGAGGCTCTGTGCAGGGTTCGCGAACGGCATCCACAGCTTAAAGTCATGATGTTCGGCACACCGGAACGTCCTTCCGATATGCCCGGATGGATAGAGTATTACCAACAGCCGGACCGCGACACGCACAACCGCATCTATAATTCCAGTTCCATTTATCTGGCTCCGAGCCTGCAGGAAGGCTGGGGTCTGACCGTGGGCGAGGCAATGATATGCGGTAACGCAATTGTATGCACCGACACCCTCGGATTCCAGGAAATGGTCACGGACGGCAAGGAGGGCCTGATCGTTCATGTCAAGAACAGCCGGGCACTCGCCGACACCATGCTCCGTCTTATGGACGATCAGGAACTGCGCCTGCGCATGGCCAACGCCGCCGTACATACCATTTCCTCTTTTACATGGGAACAGAGTTTCCGCAAATTTGAATCCCTGCTGGTACCCTGACCGGCTACCGAGATGACGGCGTCACCGCCGTCAACATCCGGACTACGTGGACGTCGCCACTCCAATTCCGGAACCAAATAACCTTGTAGTATGTTTATATCCTAAAGGGATAACCATAAATTGCAAGGTTATGAAAATCGGTTTCTTCGTTCCGTGCTATATGGACGCCATCTATCCGCAGGCGGCCATCTCCACGTGGGAACTGCTCAGGAAGCTCGGGCTGGACGTGGAGTTCATCAACCGGGCGGCCTGCTGCGGGCTGCCGGAGCTTGACATGGGCTATATCGGGCATTCATGCACGCTCGAGAAGGGTGTGGCTCCGTTTGTGGCCGACGGCCGGTATGATTATGTGGTGGTGCCTTCCGGCATCTGCACCGACCAGTTCCGCTGCCATTTCGACGAGGTGGAACAGACGCCCGAAGTAGTGCATTTCCGCAATACGGTGTATGATCCCATCGAATTTCTGCACGATGTGCTGAAGATAACCGAACTCCCGGGGCATCCCCGCTTTCCGCACCGCGTGGCCATCCACAACGGCTGCCATTCCCTCCGCTACCTGATGGAGGCGCGCCCCACGGAACTGATGATTCCGTCGTTCGACAAATGCGCCGACCTGCTCCGGCTGGTCGACGGCATCGAGATAGGCTATGCCACGCGCCGCGACGAATGCTGCGGATTCGGAGGCATCTTCGCCATCTGGGACCCCTCGTGCTCCGGCCAGCAGGGCCGCGACAAGGTCAGCGACTACGCACGCAACGGCTTTAAGTACGTCACCTCGCAGGACATGTCCTGCCTGATACACCAGCAGACCGTGGCCCGCAAGATCGGCCTTGACCTCAAGATGTACTATATCACTGAAATCCTAAACGGCGACGCGAAATGAAACAGGTGAACCAAGTAAAATCAGGGGCGGAGTTCATAAAACGCCGCGCCCACCGCGAGTCGCACGACCGCTGTCTGTGGGAGGCGCGCATGCGTCGCGACAAGGTGGCCTCCACCATTCCCGAATGGGAGGAGATGCGCAGGCTCGCATCCGAGATAAAACAGCATACGCTCACGAATCTTGACCGCTATCTGGAGCAGTTCATAGCCAATGCGGAGGCCAACGGAATCCACGTGCACCGGGCGCAGGACGCCAGGGAGCATAACGAAATAATCCTCGACATATTCCGCAGTCACGGCGTCAGGACCGTGACCAAAGGAAAGTCCATGACCATGGACGAGTGCGGTATGCGCGAATATATGCAGGAACACGGCATCGACATATACGAGGCGGACTTAGGCGAACGCATACAGCAGCTCGACCGGCAGCGGCCGTCGCATATCGTCATGCCGGCCATCCACAAGTTACGCAGCGACGTGGCCGAGCTGTTCGCACGCACCCTCGGCTCGGACCCTGACATCGACGATCCGCATTACCTTAACGGCGTGATGCGCGCCGACATGCGGCCGCGTTATGTCAAGGCCGACGCGGGCATGACGGGCGTTAACTTCGGAATCGCCGAAACCGGAGGCATAGTGGTGTGCACCAACGAGGGCAACGCCGACATCAGCGCTACCCTCCCGCCACTGTATGTGGCCACCATGGGAATGGAAAAGGTGATACCGCGCCAGAGCGACCTGCCGCTGTTCATCCGGCTGCTGTCGCGCAGTGCACTTGGCCTGGACATCACCCAGTACACCTCGCACTTCCACGGCCCGCGTCCCGGACAGGAGATGCACCTGGTCATCATGGACAACGGCCGCAGCAAACGCCTCTCGTCCCCCGACTACTGGCAGGTACTGAAGTGCATACGCTGCGGCGCGTGCATGAACACCTGCCCCGTATTCCGACGCACGTCGGGCATCAGCTACGACGCCACATATATGGGGCCGATCGGCATCGTGCTCGAACCGAGCTACGATCTGTATAAGTACGCGCGCCTGCCGTATTCCTGCACGCACTGCGGCTCGTGCGGCAACGTCTGTCCCGTCAAGGTGCCCATCCCAGAGCTGGTGTTCTACTGGCGCAGCGAGGTTGTGAAGCATGGCTACGGCCAGCCCTCGCACAACATGGAGCAGGCATTGGCCGTGCCGGTGCTGAAAAGCAGCACCAACCTCGCCATGGCCGAGAAGGTAGGTCTCTGGGCCCTCCGCAACCTGCCGAAGTCCCTGACCGAATCGCGCCTCAATCCCTGGGCCATCGACCACACCAACCCCGAGCCTCCCAAAGAAACGTTCCGTCAATACTACGCCCGCGTCATCGCCCCGCAGACGGCGGTAGCGGCATCGGCCGCCACCCCGCATGAAGCAGGCGCCACTGTGGGCAAAGCCCGCGGCTTTGCCGCTTCCGGCGCGCATTCGGCCGGCGCCCCCTCCTTTCCCCTTCCCGACGTCCCCATGTATCCATGGCCCGGCGACCCGCTGGCCGGCTTCATCTCGCACCTGGAGGGCTTCGACGGCAAGGCCGTCAAATTCGCCACGCGCGCCGAGGCGCTGCGCTGGCTCGCCACGCAGCCCGAAATGGACCCGAGTCAGAACGCCATTTACTCCACCCTCGACGACGTGACCGGCAATTTCGGCGAAAAGGACCTCACCGACCTGCGCAACGCCGAGATAATCAACACCTGCGTCACCGAGGCCGAGATGGGCGTGGGCGAGATGGGTTCGGTATGGGTCACCGACCGTTCGCTACGGCATGCCACATGCGCCCTGATGTCACGTCATCTGTTCGTGTTGCTGGACGCCACTAAGATTGTCGGCGGTCTGCACCAGGCCTACGCCCGGCTCAGCCTGCGCAATCAGCAATACGGTTCCTTCTTCACCGGTCCCTCGGCCACCGCCGACATCGAGGCAGTGCACATCACCGGCGCCCAGGGCCCCCTCTCCATGACCGTATTGTTATACAATTGCAAGCAATGACTATAAAATAATATGTTATGAATACAAAGCAAAAAACCTATCTTGTCAGTTTCCGCAACAGCGACAAGTATCTTGTACGGTTTGACGGCACCAAAGAGGAACTGGAGCAGTCTCCGCAGTTCAAGGCCATCGAACAGGAGATAGCTACCTATATGCACCGGCACTTCGCCACGAATCACGAGATAGACAAGCTCACCGTTCCGGATATAGAAGAAGTGGAGGATCCCTCCAGATATGAGGGGTATCAGACTCTCGACCCCGCGGCAGTCGACAGTCTCAAGCAATCCCTGACGCGCGAAGCCAAAAACATTCTCGACCAGAAGCAGATGGACCGCAACGCCCCCTTCGACAACATAAACTGACATTGCCCATCCCCCCGCCACTGTGGGCACACCCCATACCGCCGCCACTGTGGGCAAAGCCCGCGGCTTTGCCGTTCATACCCGGCCGCCAAGGCCGCGCATTGCCATATTTGAACAATCGAGTAGGAGGTAAACACTAATCGCAGGTGTTTATCTCCTACTTTCGTGTTTACCGACCTCTCACACCACCGTACGTGCCGTTCGGCATACGGCGG
>ERZ836877.1905-NODE-1905-length-29701-cov-7.131451_pt1 | contig 29701 bp, 21 predicted proteins | sample MGYA00519469_ERZ836877 | MGnify/ENA primary metagenome ERZ836877 (study PRJEB31850, sample SAMEA3708809) | human gut metagenome | biome: human gut; feature: human-associated habitat; material: faeces | place: China | collected 2014 ... | reverse complement strand
CGAAGAACTGCATTTCCATCTGCTCGAACTCACGCATACGGAAAATGAACTGACGGGCCACAATCTCGTTGCGGAATGCTTTGCCGATCTGGGCAATACCGAAAGGAATGCGCATGCGGCCTGTTTTCTGTACATTAAGATAATTGACGAATATACCCTGTGCGGTCTCGGGACGCAGATATACTGTCATGGAGCCGTCGGCGGTAGAACCCATCTCGGTCTTGAACATGAGGTTGAACTGACGCACTTCAGTCCAGTTCTTGGTACCCGAAATCGGGCAGACGATTTCTTCGTCGATTATGATCTGACGGAGGCCTTCGAGATCGTTGGCGTTCATGGCCTCGGAGAAGCGGGTGTGAAGGGCGTCGCGATGGGCCTGATGTTCAAGTACACGGGCATTGGTGGCGCGGAACTGGGCTTCGTCGAAGGAATCGCCGAAACGCTTGGCTGCCTTGGCTACTTCCTTGGATATCTTGTCGTCTATTTTAGCCAGATGGTCCTCGATAAGGACGTCGGCACGGTAGCGTTTTTTAGAGTCGCGGTTGTCGATCAGAGGATCGTTGAATGCGTCGACATGGCCCGAAGCCTTCCAGATGGTGGGGTGCATGAAAATCGCGGAGTCTATGCCGACGATGTTGTCGTGCAGGAGGGTCATGGCGTCCCACCAGTAGCGTTTGATGTTGTTTTTGAGTTCTACGCCGTTCTGGCCGTAGTCATAGACGGCCGACAGACCGTCGTATATTTCGCTTGAAGGAAAGACGAAACCGTATTCTTTAGCGTGAGATACGATTTTTTTAAAGACATCGTCTTGCTGTGCCATATCTGTCGATTATTTCTTTGATTAGTCAGTTAATTGAATTGCAAAAGTAGTGAAAAAACACCAATCCCACACTTAAAAAACACTAAAGTTAGAAATCGGCTGGTTTGTCGGTCGATTCGGGATCGTAGAGGGCGTTGAGGATGCGGGCGAGACGGAGGCCGCCGCGGAGTACCTGCTGCTCGATTACGGGTGTCCAGTAGGCCACCTGGTCGTACGAAATCTTCGATCCGGCGGGAAAATAGTCGTAGACGGCTTTTGCGATTTCGTAAGTCTGGCGCCCCCAGTCATCTACATTGCCTGCGGCCTCGGCTTTCGCTTTATCGTCCGGCAGGCGGTCGAGCTGATTTTGCCATTCGGTGTATGTCCATGCATGGCCGCTGTTCATGATTGATCCGTCCCACACGGAGTGTAGATTAGCATCGCGCCCGAAGAAGCGCACTTTCACATAATTTGCACCTTTGTCGGTTTCGCGGCCGAGATGCATTGGCTGGTGAAGATCGCCGACCACATGGATAAGGATCTTCATGGCCAACTGTTTCTGGGAGCGGGTGGATATGCTGTCGGCGAGAATGGCAATCTGCTCGCGGATGGCGCGTACGGCATCACCATCGGGATTGAGGGGTGCGTCATCATAGTCCACACCTTCATTTATGTTCTTATAGTGCCATGTTTTGGTGTAGGCATAGTCGGGAGTGTGGCTGGCGTTATCGAGCCAATTGGCCCAGTATACGGGCGATTTGCCCTCGAGAATGGCTGCGACTGAATCGGCGGCAGCCGGAGTGAGATGGCATTCGGCTATGTATGCCACTGTGTCGTGCCCTTTCTGGCTCCATGCGAACGAAGCGAGTGCACAAAGCGAACTTGCGGCGATCAGGAATATTTTTTTCATTGCAATGGCAGATTGTGCGGATTTATATACGACAGCGAACTGCACAGCGGCCTCGAAAGGTGCGCCGAGCAGTTCGCTGTATGAGGTTGTTTTGCCTGACGGCAGAAGACTTATGCTTCGCCTACGGGAGTTACGTTGATGAACTTGCGACCGTTGCGGCCTTCGGTGAACTGTACGGTGCCGTTCACGAGGGCGTAGAGAGTGTGGTCTTTGCCCATGCCTACGTTGAGGCCCGGGTGGTGTACGGTGCCGCGCTGGCGCTTGATGATGTTGCCGGCTTTGGCAAACTGGCCACCGAAGATTTTCACGCCCAGACGTTTGCTTTCAGATTCGCGGCCGTTCTTAGAACTACCGACGCCTTTTTTATGTGCCATAGTGGTTTATTGGTTTTAAGCTGGGGTTAGGCAATGATGTCTTTAATCACGATTTTGGTGAAATACTGGCGATGACCGTTTTTGCGGCGGTAGCCTTTGCGACGTTTCTTCTTGAATACGATTACTTTGTCGCCCTTCACGAGGGGAGTTGCAACTTCGCAGACAACCTTTGCGCCTTCGACTGTGGGTGCGCCTACCTTAACGGCACCGTCTACATCGGCGAGGAGCACGCGGTCGAACTCTACGCTGTCGCCTTCTTTCACTGCTTCACCAAGGTAGTGTACATACAGGAACCGATCTTTTTCGGCCTTGAACTGCTGACCCTGGATTTCTACGATTACGTACATTTTGTATTGTAAAATATAAGTTAACCCGCTGAGGCGAAGGAGAATGTAATGACATCGCCCTTGCTTTTTCGAGCCTATTGCGGAAATTCAGCCCACAAAAGTACAAAAAAAAAATCTGTCGGCAAAATATTTTTGTATGTCATGTTGTTTTTAATCGTTTTACAGTGTTATCTTTGTGTCGCGTGTTATGGAATCGAGAGAGAAAAGCATATATAAGGTCACACTCGTAGGCTCGGCGGTCAACGCTGTGCTTATCGTGCTGAAGTTTATCGCAGGCATTGTCGGGCATAGCTCGGCTATGGTAGCCGATGCGGTGCATTCGCTTTCCGACTTCGTGACCGACGTGATAGTTCTTGTCTTCGTCAGGATATCGGGCAAACCTTTGGATCGCGGGCATGACTATGGGCACGGCAAATTCGAGACTTTTGCCACGATGGTGATAGGCTTTATTCTTATTGTAGCCGGGGTGGCACTGTTTGTAAATGGCGCGCGTCTGTGTATGGATTGTATTAATGGTCGGACTTTGCCGAGGCCGGGGGTGCTCGCGCTTGTGATAGCTCTTGTGTCCATATTGTCGAAGGAATGGCTCTACCGATATACGGTCGTGCGTGGAAGGAAGCTGAACTCTCCCGCCGTCGTCGCCAATGCCTGGCATCATCGCAGCGATGCCATCTCGTCGCTCGGCACTCTCATAGGTGTGGCCGGAGCGATGTTTCTTGACGTACGCTGGCGTATACTTGATCCTCTTGCGGCCATTGTGGTAAGTTTCTTTATAATGAAATCAGGTTACGATATCATGAAGCCAAGTATCGGCGAACTCCTTGAAGCTTCGCTGCCGGAGGCCGACGAAGAGGAGATATGCGGCATAGTATTGTCTGTGTATGGCATCGATGCCATGCATCGTCTTCGCACACGCCGTATAGGTAATACAGTGGCTATTGATCTTCATGCGAAGATGGACGGCAGTATGACTCTGTGTCAGGCTCATGCCTTGGCGTCTGAAGCCGAGCGGCGTCTGAAAGAGCGTTTCGGGCAGTCGGCTATCATCACCATTCATATGGAACCGCTGGAAGATGTGTGAGTTTGTATTTTGAAAAATATAGTGTATATTTGTACACCGACAATCTGAAACCAAGCAATATCATGAATTATCGAACACTTCTGCCTTCGTTGCTCTGCATTGCCCTTTCGGCGTGCGGCGCCGCTACATCGGCTCCTTCTGAAGACGATATGGCCGCTTATCTTATGGTCTATCACAGCGACGATACTCATAGCCTTCATATGGCTGTAAGCCGCGACGGCTATACTTTCACAGCCTTGAACGGAGGCAAGCCCATGATCGCCGGCGATACTATAGCATGCCAGAAAGGTATCCGCGATCCGCATATTTACCGGGGTCCCGACGGAGCTTTCTATCTCGCGATGACCGATCTGCATATTTTCGCACAGAAAGAAGGATATCGCGATACCGAGTGGGAACGACCGTTCGAAGAATACGACTGGGGCAATAACCGTGGTCTGGTGCTGATGAAATCGACCGATCTAATCAACTGGAAACGCACGAACGTTAATTTCGACTCTATATATCCTGAATGGAGCGACATAGGGTGTGCCTGGGCTCCCGAGACTGTCTACGATCGTGAAAAGGGGAAACTCATGATTTATCTGACCATGCGCCATCGTCGCGAGCCGAATAAATTATACTATGTATATGTAAACGACGATTACGATACCATCGAAACAGAACCGCAGCTTCTCTATACTTATCCTGACAGTGCATGTTCGGCCATTGACGGCGACATAAGCTACCATGATGGAAAATACTATCTTCACTATGTGGCACACGACGGTACGCCGGGTATAAAACAGTCTGTGTCAGACCGTCCCGACGGAGGCTGGGAATATCGTGAGGATTGGATCGATACTGAAACCGGGGCTTGCGAGGCTCCTAATGTATGGAAGCGTATCGGTGAGGATAAATGGGTATTGATGTACGATATATACAGTATTCAGCCTCATAATTTCGGTTTCGTCGAAACTTCGGATTTCAAGACATTTACGCCGCTTGGCCGTTTCAACGAAGGGCCGATGAAAACAGTAGGTTTTTCGTCACCGAAACACGGGGCCGTCATTCATCTTACAGCAGAGGAAGCCGACCGGCTGATGAGTCTATAGTGATTTAGAGGGCGTTCGTCTGTCTTCCTGTCAGTTTAATTCCATACTCAGACGGCGGCTGACGAGCGTAGAGGCATAAAGTCGTAGTTTCTTAAAGAAAAGGACGGAAACAACGATGAGCACGGCACTGCCGTATTCGACAATCGGGCTTTCCAGAAATAGTGCATCAAAAATTCCGTGGGCGCACACCGGAAGTGTGAGCGCCAGAAACGAGTTCAGTGTGCGGTTGCGTGTGTCGAACCATGCGAGCGAGAAGAATGCACCCATGATGATGGCGAAAAAGTAGTGAGCCGGTACCGACACGAGCGCACGGAGAACACCTGTGAAAAACCATCCGTTGTCTGAGGTGATAAGATAAGTTACATTTTCGAAGAAGGCGAAACCCATTGCAAGGCATACGGCATATGTGATTCCGTCGAATATCTCGTTGAAGCTTTCGCAGCATTTGGCCACAATGAAGAGCAACAGCAGTTTGAAGCATTCTTCGGGAATGGCGGCTCGGCAGAATGCGTCGACCAAGGTACCTCCGAACGACTCGACCTCGAAGTCGGGCAGAGTGAGTGTGACCGCGGCTGTCGCCAACATGGCAGCCAGAACTCCGGCTATCGCCGATCCGATCAGCCATTTTTGTGGTTCGTCTGCGGAGCGTCGCAGTATTAGGTTTGTGAGAATCAAAACGGGTGCTGCGGCTGCTATGGTCATGAGAATTGTCGAAATCATTGTCTTATACCTTTGGTTTTCACGTATTTTTTGAGGTCGCGATATGAGCCTCTGAAAAGATCGATGTCTACCTTGTGGTTTATACCTGTACACACTCCTTTGTCGGTGAGTTGCCAGATCTCCCAGCGTCTTGCCGAGGGTTCGGCTCCATAGCGTGCGATCCAGAAGTCATATTCGTCGAATCCGTGTCCTTTGAGATAATCCTTATAGTAATTTTCATAGGTGTAGATAATCGGCTTTACACCGTAATGAGCCTCGATGGCTTTTAGCCATTGCAGAGCCATGCGGCATATCTTGGCATGTTGCTGCCGCATGGTCTTTTTGCTGATCTCAAGATCGAGCACCGGTGGCAGATCGCCTTTTTCGAGTGGTGTATTTTCTATAAAAAATTTCACCTGCTCGTCTACAGGAGAATTTACTCCAAGAAAATGATATGCGCCTCGTATGATTCCGGCTTTTTTCGCTCCTTCGAAGTTTCGCTTGAAATACGGATCCTTTACAGTGACACCTTCTGTACTTTTTATAAGTGCGAAAAGCACGGGCTGAAGATATCCGGCTCCTTTGCCCGACGGTACTACAGTTCCGTCGGCACGGGCCTTGAGCGAAAGCGATGTCCAGTCGATATTTTTCTGATATTTGGCGGCGTCAATGCCGTAGCAACGTTTCCCGACTGTGAATTTACGGCCTTTGGGAGCGTTGAGTATGCCTTGACGCCAGATTCCGAAATCCATGCTGCCGTCGGCAAACTCCATGCGGCCGAGGCCTTCTTTGTATCCCATATTCCAGTAACCGCAGTATATATTGCCGTTGGTATAACGGCATATGCCGAATCCGTGCTGTTTACCGTCGGCTACCCCTCCGGTATATACATAGCGGGAAGTGCGCAGTTCACCCTCTTTTACTGCGGAACGGCTGCCTGCGCTGACCAGTGTCATCGCGGCTGCAAATATGATGAAAAAGCGGATTGAGATGAGGACAGAGCGTTTCATGGGGCGCAAATTTAGTAAAAAGATTAATATTTCCGACCCGACAGAGCCGGAAATTGCTGCGGTTTGTGTATTTTTGCAATCACGTTTACGAAATGGAGCAGATTTTATACATATTGCCGCGAGGACTCGGTGTCGGCGCGCTTATCTCGGCGCCTATGGGGCCGATCGGTATGCTCGTCATTCAGCGTACCCTAAGCAAAGGTCGCTGGCCGGCGTTTTTCACCGGTATAGGCGCGGCTTTGAGCGATCTCGCATATTGCCTGCTCACAGGTTTCTGTCTTAGCTTCATTACAGATTTTATCGACTCCCACCAGTTCGCGATACAGGTTATAGGCAGCATTGTGCTTGCTGTGTTCGGCATATATCTTTTCCGAAAGAATCCGACTCGCGCGCTTAAGACGGCCGGAACAGTCAATGCTCCGAATTATTGGAGCGATATCGCCACCGGCTTTCTTCTGACCTTTTCCAATCCGCTGATACTTTTCTTTATCATAGGCCTTTTCGCGCAGTTTACGCTCATTCAGCCCGAATATGCCATCCATCATTATATAATAGCCTATGCCTCTATTTTTGGCGGAGCATTGTTGTGGTGGTACGGGATAACGGCATTGGTGGCCCATCTCGGACGCCGTATCAACATGCGCTCGCTCAAACTGATAAATCGTATCATAGGCATATTGCTGGCAGCTATGGCTGTTGTCGGGGTGGTGACGGCATTCGTTGATTACTTGTAGTCCCGCAATGCAGTGTAAGTTTATAGATAAAAATGATAATCGCCGGCTGATAGTGATTTTTGCCGGATGGGCCATGGACAGCACACCTTTCGAAAGGCTGCACCGTCATGGCTATGATATAATGGTTGTGTGGGATTACCGCGATTTCATACTCGACTGGAATTGTACAGCCCCCTACGACGAAATATGCATCGTGGCCTGGTCGCTGGGTGTCTATGCTGCAGCTGCGGCTTCGGCGCCGATTGCGGCACGTGTCACGTTGCGACTGGCTGTCAACGGCACACTGGCGCCTGTTGATGCTCTCAGAGGTATCCCTCCGGCTATCTTTCAGGGAACACTCGACGGGCTTGACGAACGGAATCTTGTCAAATTCTATCGGCGTGTGGCCGGCTCGCGCGAGGCTTATGCCCGTTTTGCCGCAGCAATGCCCCGGCGTGATATTTCCGAACTGAAGGCCGAACTCGAAGAGTTTCTGCCACGCGATTTTTTTGCTCCTGTGCTCGACAGCCGCTTCGACCGTGCCGTCATCAGCCGTGATGATGCCATTTTCCCGGCCTCAAACCAATGGCGTGCATGGGAGGATACGCCTCGGATATTGGTCGATGGAGCGCATCTGCCGGATTTTCAGACTATACTCGACCGCTTCGTGCTCGACAAGGATCTGACGTGCGACCGTTTTGCTGCTGGCGTTGTATCGTACGACACTAATGCTACGGTACAGGACGGCCTGGTGGAGCGCATGCGTCAGCTTATGGAGCGTCATGATGTTCCCGCTCATATCTGCAGACGGGGTTCGCGCACGATAGAGATTGGATCAGGTACGGGCAAACTCTCGCGTGTTCTTGACGCGTTTGCGGGTCGATTCGGGACTCTTGAAATGTGGGATCTGGCGTCGGAGGCGCCTGTTACAGGTGCGCACCGTATATTCCGGAAAACAGACGCTGAGCTACAGCTCATGCGCACTCCGTCGGAATCGGCCGATCTCATTGCGAGCGCTTCGACGGTGCAGTGGTTTAATTCGCCATCCCGCTTTATGGAGGAATGTGCGAGAATTCTTATGCCCGGAGGGCTTCTGTTGGTCGGCACATATGTGGCAGGCAATCTTTCGGCTGTCGAGGCTGCCACAGGCCGCGGTCTTCCGTTGCTCCAACCTGAGGAATGGCAGGCTGTCACTCCGGAGTCTTTCGAATGTCTTGCGGCGGATACATATGAGGTGGAAATGGAATTCGACACTGCCGCCGATGTTTTCCGTCACCTAAAAGCCACTGGTGTGAACTCGCTTGGCCGAGGGGTCGGTCCGGCGGCAATGCGACAGGCAATAGAGGCTTTTCCGTGCGATCTTGACGGAAAATATAGAATATCCTATCGACCGACACTTTTTCTGCTTAGAAAAAAATGAAACAGGCAATTTTTGTGAGCGGCATCGATACAGATGCCGGAAAGACATACGCGACTGCATTTCTGGCGCGGCGTTTTATGGACAGCGGCTATAGTGTCGCTACCCAGAAATTTATACAGACAGGATGTGTCGGAGAATCGGAAGATATTGTGGCTCACCGTCGTCTGTGCGGAGTCGGTATGCTGCCTGAAGATCTTGACGGCACTACGGCACCTATCATATTCTCATATCCTGCATCCGCTCAGCTCGCGGCCCGTATCGATGGCCGGGAGATAGACCTGACACTTGTGGATAAGGCTACGGAAAAGCTGCTTGAGAACTACGACATAGTGCTGATAGAAGGAGCAGGGGGGCTGATGGTGCCTGTCGATGACGAAACTTTCACCATCGATTATGTAGCGTCACGTAAACTCCCGATGATGCTTGTGTCCAACGCACGGCTCGGATCCATAAACCATACTGTCCTTTCGCTTGAGGCTGTCAAGGCACGTGGCATCGATCTCAAGGCTGTGGTGTTCAACCATCATTTCGATTCGGATACTGTAATCGCCGAAGATACTCTCGGTTTTCTTAAACGCTATCTGAACCGGCATTTCCCGATGACGGAGCTGATAGAGATACCGTCAATGACTAAAAAAAGTTAAACTTCTCGCCGTCTCCCCCTTATTGAGTAACTTTGCAGGACATTAGACTCTCATGGACCGATTCGAGATAAATATCAGCAAGGATGCATTGTCGCAGATGCCGGTTATCACTTATCCGGCAGCGATATCTCTTATCGATTCTGCAGCCGAGGCTCATGCCGCCTTGCGCGCGCTCGGTAATGAGACAATAGTCGGTTTCGACACCGAAACACGCCCCTCGTTCCGAAAGGGATGTGTGCATAAGGTCGCTCTAATGCAGATAGCCACTATGGAGCGCTGCTTCCTCTTCCGTCTTAATAAAATCGGAATTTGCGCGCAGCTTAAGGATTTTCTCGAGAATCCCGATATCACCAAGATCGGGTTGTCGGTTCACGACGATTTCAATGTGCTCCGGCGTTCGGGCGACATAGATCCTAAAGGGTTTATAGATCTTCAGGAATATGTAAAGAAATTCGACATAACCGATATTTCGCTTCAGAAAATATACGGCATAGTCTTCGGCGAACGCATATCAAAGACCCAGCGTCTCACCAACTGGGAGGCCGACGTGCTGACGCCCGCCCAGCAATCCTATGCGGCACTCGACGCATGGGCGTGCCTGAGGCTTTATCTTCACCTGCGCGACGGGCGCTTCGACGGCCTCGCTTCGCCATTCCGCCATTCTGCAAATGCAAGTTAAGCGTTCTACAGTCCTTCCCCTGGTCTTGGCCGTCTATCTGGCCGTAATGGCATATATCGGTTATCCCGAATATGCCGCCGGACATACTTCCGCCCTCTATTATTTCGGAACGATCGGCATCACCGTCGTCATCCTTGTTCTGCTTCATTTCAATCTCAAACGTCGCGAACGTCTGCGCCGCGAACGCGAGAAAGACATGGAAGGAAAATAAACTAATAAACATAAAACAACACCATATATGGCACATAAAGCACTTCTTATCATTCTCGATGGCTGGGGTGTCGGTAAGCACGACCATGCCAATGCCATCTACAGCACTCCCACACCTTACTGGGACTATCTTCTCAAGACATATCCTCACTCCGAACTTCAGGCCAGCGGCGAATTCGTCGGTCTTCCCGACGGACAGATGGGTAACTCGGAGGTCGGTCACCTCAACATCGGTGCCGGTCGTATCGTATATCAGGACCTCGTGAAGATCAACCGCGCCATCGCCGACGGCTCGATTCTTGAGAATCCCGAGGTGAAGAGCGCATTCGAATATTGCGCCCGCACCGGTCAGGCAATGCATTTCATGGGCCTTACTTCGACCGGCGGCGTCCACTCTTCGCTCGACCATATTTTCGCGCTCTGCGATATCGCAAAGCATTACGGTCTCAAGAAGGTGTATCTCCATTGCTTTATGGACGGACGCGACACCGACCCCCGCAGCGGAATCGGCTTTATCCGCGACGTCGAGGCTCACTGCGCAGAAAGCGCCGGGGTCATCGCTTCGATCATCGGCCGTTTCTATGCTATGGACCGCGACCATCGCTGGAACCGCGTGAAGGAAGCCTACGATCTTCTTGTCGACGGCAAGGGCGAACAGGCTACCGATATGGTGGCTGCCATGCAGGCAAGCTACGACAACGATGTGACCGACGAGTTCATCAAGCCTATCAACAACGCAACTGTCGACGGCACCATCAAGCCCGATGACTGTGTGATTTTCTTCAACTACCGCAACGACCGTGCCAAGGAGCTTACCGAAGTTCTCACACAGCACGATATGCCCGAGGAAGGCATGAAGACCATACCGGGCCTGCAGTACTACTGCATGACTCCCTACGATTCGTCGTTCAAGGGCGTACATATCCTTTTCAACAAGGAAGACGTTCAGAATACACTTGCCGAATATCTTTCGAAGCTCGGCAAGAAGCAGCTTCATATCGCCGAGACCGAGAAATACGCTCATGTCACTTTCTTCTTCAACGGTGGCCGTGAGGCCGCTTTCGAAGGCGAGGATCGCACACTGGTTCCATCTCCCAAAGTCGCTACCTACGATCTCAAGCCCGAAATGAGCGCCTATGAGGTGAAAGACAAACTCGTCGAGGCTATCGATACCGAGAAATACGATTATATCGTGGTGAACTACGCCAACGGCGACATGGTAGGTCACACCGGCATTTATCCTGCCATCCAGAAGGCTGTCGAGACGCTCGACACCTGCCTCCACGACACCGTAGAGGCCGCCAAGGCTCACGGCTACGAGGTGATAATCATTGCTGACCACGGTAATGCCGACAACGCTGTAAACGCCGACGGCACTCCAAATACAGCCCACTCGCTCAACCCCGTGCCTTTTGTCTACGTTACCGAAAACAAGGACGCCAAGACCGAAGACGGTATCCTTGCCGATGTAGCACCCTCGCTCCTCCACATCATGGGTCTCGAACAGCCCGCTGAAATGACCGGCAAAGACTTGATCAAAGACTGATATCAGTCGTATATTACTGTCAAACATTCAAAGTCCCCGTAAAAAACCTCTGTTTTTACGGGGACTTTGAATGTTTATAAGTCTTATATCAGAAAAGATCGGATAGAAGAAGGAAAATAAAAGTCGCTGGCGCTACAAACAGGAGAGAGTCGATGCGGTCGAGGATTCCGCCGTGGCCGGGTATGAGATGGCCCGAATCCTTTATGCCGTGTGTTCGCTTGATGAATGACTCGAAAAGATCGCCGAGAGTAGAGAAAATACATACCATCAGACCATAGAGCATCCATTCGGCCGTGTTGAATACAGGCAGATTAAGCCATGTGCCGCAAAGATAACCGGCAAGTACACAGAATGCCAGTCCTCCAAAAAATCCTTCCCATGATTTTTTTGGTGACAGGCGTTCGAAAAGACGGCGCCGCCCAATGAGCGATCCGACACAGAAAGCCCCTGTATCGTTTAGCCATATCATGACGAACATTACCAGGGCGAGAGTCTTGCTTTCGGTGGTGACAAATATATATCCGGTGTTGAACAGACCTATGCCTAGACCCAGATAGCTTACGGATAGAACTGACATGGCTGTGTCGCGTAATGCAGATTCCGACTTGTCGTAGAGGGCGGCTATAAATCGGAATACAGGGTAGATCATCAGATAGCAGATGAGTGCGAGAGCTCCGTCGAAATTGTATTCGCTTACAGCCGGAAGGCAGCAGAGGCCGAGTGCTCCGAGAATGTCGAGTGCTCGGCCCGCTTTGTTGGCACCGGATTTGCCACGCATGACTATTTTCTGGAATTCAAGCATCCCCAGCAGTATGAAAACCGCCATCAGAATTGTGAAATATGTGTTGCCGCAAAGGATTGCGCCTACTATCAGTGCCACATAGACAATACCTGAGAGGGAACGCGCGATAAGGTTTTTCATTTTGATTGACTTGGTTTCTTTCTACAAAGGTATGCAGAGCACTTCTAATATGCAAGCGCAGAGTGGAAAAAAAGCCCCGATTCTTCACGAGTCGGGACTTCTTCAAAAAGTTAGTTGTATGAAAGTCGTTTCGGGCTTGGCCCTTGTCTGTCTTATTACTGCTTTTTAGACATCAGAAAAAGAACAAGGTTTAACAGCTGTCCGAAATTTAACTTTCGTTAATAATTTATCTTGTAGGCACTACCGGATTAATGGTGCCGTCTTCGGCAAATGTCATTTCATCTATGCATACCTGACGGTGCACTCCCGGATCTTTATGCTTGTAGGCGGGGTTGATACGGTGGTATACTATGCGCCAGGAACCGTCCGGAAGCTCGACCACGGAGTTGTGTGCCGGGCCGAAGATGCCGTTGACAGGATCCTGCCGGAGCACTACGGGCTCTTCGGCGACTGTGATTTTGCCGAGGGGAGAGTCCGATGTGCCGTAGGCCACATGGTAGTTGGGTGAACCGGTGTCATCTACCGACCACATGAAGTAGTATTTGCCGTCTTTGAAGAATGCATACGGAGCTTCGCGGTAGGCATATGTCTCGAGTGTTCCTCCCTCGGGAGTCATGACGGTGATTGTGACGGGGTCGATTTCGGTCATGGAGGGCTTGAGTTCGGCGCCGGCCATGTAGCCGTTGCCCCAGTAAAGATAGCTTTTGCCGCTCACGGGATCGGTGAAGACGTCGACATCGATCTGCTGGCCGTTTCCTGTCGGCGATTCGGTAACGATGGCATGACCGAGATCGGTGAAAGGCCCTGTGGGGCTGTCGGCCGTGGCTACGCCTATCTGCTTGCCGCCGCCGGCAACAGGATTGCCGCTGTAGTAGAAGAAGTATTTATACTTACCGTCGATCATCTTTTCCTCAATGGCCGGAGCCCATGCGTTGCCGTCGGCCCATGGTACCTGTTCGGTGGCGAGGTCGAGAATAACGCCCTCGTCGGTCCAGTCGGTCAGATTGTCCGACGAGAAGCATGAGAACGCAGTTCCGCCCCATCCTGGAGTTCCGTCGGTGGTTGAGTATATGTAGTACTTGCCGGTGTTGGCCGAACGAAGCACTTCGGGGTCGGCATGCCAGTCTGGGAGGACGGGATTGGCGTTTTTGTGTCCGTTGAGGCCGTCGGAAGGCCATTTTTCGAGGAGGCGCTGCTTTTCTGCGCGGGTAACGGGTATCACCGATCCGTGACGCGGATGGAAATCCATGCTTATGCTGTCGTCGATGACCTTGAAGTTTTCGAGGTCTGTGGTCTCGCAGAATTCATAGCGGCCCTTCATATATACATCGTACATGAGTATGTATTTGTCCGAACCTATGAGCTTGAATATGCCAGAGCCTTCCACGGCGTCTTCGGTCTGTTGCTTATAGTCGTCGCCTTCGGTCCATTTGCCCGATGTGAGCGATTCGGTAGTGGCTTTTTTGATACCGTTGCCGTGGCCTTCGGTCTTGTAGAAGAGGTGGAAAAGACCGTCTTTGTAGACTATATCGCCGTCGATACACGATTTTCCGTTTTCAGGCAGGAACAGAGGCTTGGGCTCGCCTTCGAAATCGGTGAAGTCATCGTTTGCGTAGGCATAGTAGATTATGTCGGGACCGTCGCCGTGCTGCATCGACCAGTAGACCATATATTTGTCGGCTTCAGGATCGTAGATGGTCTGGGGCGCCCATACGCGTTTTAGGTCTTCATGGCCTTCATAGCGGTCCTGGATATTGATGACGGTAGATTCCCAGTTTACCAGATCGGGCGATTTCATGAGCACCATCGCGCGGTTGGAATCCCAGCCTTTGCTCGATGTCATGTCGGTTACGACCATATAGAAACCCTTGTTGTCGTGGCGACGCATGATATGAGGGTCGCGGACGCCGCCGGTCGAGCTGATTTCCGACGACTGGATCACCGGCAGATTGTCGTTGAGTGCCTTGAAATTGAATCCGTCGTCGCTTATGGCATAGCATATCTGCTCTTCGTCGACGCGGTTGCCGTGGAAGTATGTGAACAGGTAACCGTCAAGTTCGTCGGGGTCGGGAGCGGAGGCCGAGGAGGCACATCCACCCAAAGCGAGAGCTGCGAGGGGGAGGACGAAGATGTGTTTTATGTGCATATGGTTATTTGTTAAGGATTATTTGAGTGCCTTTCAGGAGTGGCGAGGAAAACGACACTTTCACCGGGCCTTCTACGCCGGTCGATTCTATGTATGCGAGGAGACGTCCGTGATAGGCGCGCTGGCGGTTGTCGGTGTAGTCGCTCATGTCGGAATTGTCGCTGCCTTCCAGACCGAGAAGACGGGCCGGCCCGTCGACGTGACAGCGGATTTCGTTGTCGGCGAGTTTCACAATGTTGCCTTCCTCGTCGAGCACTTCGACAGTAAGATGCGCTATGGGATGGCCGGCGGTGATTGTATTCGTGTCGGATGTCACGCGCAAGGCGTACGGGCGTCCCGATGTGGCTATGGTATAGTCAGACACAACTTTGCCGTCTGTGTCGCATCCTTCGACGGTCAGTCTGCCGGGGGCAAATGGTATATCCCAGTAGATTATTCCGGTTTTCTCATCGTAGGGCTTCATGGAGCCGATTTCTTTGCCGTTGAGAAGAAGACGGGCCTGTGGTGCATTCGTATAGCATACAACGCGGATATTCTGGCCCGGTTCATAATTCCAGATGTCCCAGGCATCTATGGAGAGCCAGTTGCCACGACGCGGCACAGGGTATGTGCCGATGTATGCCACAGGTTCGTCGCTCCACAGGGAGGCCCGGAAGTGACCGCGTGGTTTGGTGAAACTGCCGAAGTCGAGCAGGCCGGTATAGAGTCCGCGCGAGGGCCAGCGGCCCGATTCGCCGAGATAGTCTGTACCGGTCCATATGAATTGGCCGAAGATGAAATCCTTGTCGGCCACGGCGCGCCATGCCTCATAGTCTGAACGGTTTTCACTTCCATAGATGACGCGGTCGGGATATTTGGCGTGATCCATGTCATAGCGGTCTTCGGTGTAGTTGTAGCCAACGACGTCTACGGCTTCGGGATATTCCGTTTCGTTCGACATGACAACACCCGCGAGTGCACCGGTGACGGGCCGCGAGTCGTCGACGGCGCGGACGCATGCGGCAAGCCGTTTGGCGATCTTGCCTATGCGCATGGCATCGGGAGCATCGGGTTTATAGCCTCCGTACATCGGTTGGCTTATCTCGGCACCGTCGAGAATCGGATGTGAATAGGGGTCGTTGGGATAATCGACTTCATTGCCTATACTCCAGAGGAAGACCGAGGGGTGGTTGCGGTCGCGGCGTACCATATCGGTAACGTCGCGCTCGATCCATTCCTCAAAGAAATCATACGTGCCGTCGAATGACGGTTCGCCTACATTCCAGCCCTTGATCCATTTGCGTTTGGGAAACTCCCATTCGTCGGAGGCCTCGTCCATCACCAGGAGTCCGAGGCTGTCGCAGATCTCATATACCATGGGTGCCTGCGGATTGTGACTCATGCGTATGGCGTTGACGCCTATGCCCTTGAGGTTTCTGAGTCTGCGCTCCCATACCTGGCGTGGCACGGCCGCGCCAAGCACACCGGCGTCGTGGTGCAGGCACACTCCCTTGACCTTCGTGTTTTTTCCGTTGAGAGCAAAACCGTTGTCGGGAGTGAATTCGAGAGTACGTACGCCCATTTTTGTGCTTGAACCGTCTATTTTCTTGCCGTCCTGCAGGAGTTCGGTGCGCAGGGTGTAGAGATAGGGTCTTTCAAGGCTCCAGCGTTCAGGCTTTGCAAGTTTGAGATGGAGCACATTATCTGCCGTAGCGTTTTTGCGTGTCGACGTTGCTATCGTCTTGCCGGATGCGTCTAAAACTTCTGCCTTGATCGTCAGACCCTTGACGGGATTTTCGATGGCGACATCAACATCGATGTCGGCACGGCTGGCTGTGATTTTTACGGCTTTGTAGCCGACGCCCCACTGTGCGATATGGGTGTCAGGAGCCGCTACCATATAGACATCGCGGTAGATACCCGAACCAGTATACCAGCGCGAATCAGCATAGCGGCTATGATCCACGCGTACCGCGATCACATTGTCGCCTTCTTTCAGATATGGCGTCATATCGTAGAGGAAGGAGGCATAGCCATTCGGACGCTTACCGAGCAGATGGCCGTTGAGATATACCTCGCTGCGGTTATAGACACCTTCGAAATAGATGTAGTGTCTGTCGGCACTATCGCTGACAGTGAAATGCTTGCGGTACCAGCCGATACCGCCGGGCAGGTAGCCTGTGCAGCTCGCAAGATAGGGCGAGGCGGGCTGTTCTATACTCCAGTCGTGCGGTAGGTCGAGACGGCGCCATGTCGAGTCGTTGTATGCGGGAACGACGGCTGCCGAATCGTCCGCGAGGGAGAACAGCCAGCCGTCGTTGAAACGACGTGCGTCGCCGAACGACACCTGTGCCTGAATGAAAGTGGCAGTCGCCGCAAGGGCGACTGCCAGCATGAAAAGTCTTTTAAACATTATTCGAATGTATATACGACGGTCGAGACACTGTTAGGTTCGACGAAAACTTTGTCGGCCGGATTGAATTTTTCGCCGAGGAGTTCTTTCTTTGCGGTAGTGGTGTAACGGGTCACTGTCTTGAGGGTGCCGGCACCGTTGATGGTGTTGTCGAGCATCACGCCCTTGTTCTTGTCGGCGTTGGTGTAGACAGCTACAACGGTCTTGCCGTCTGGCGATACATAGGCGGTGCCGCAGAAGTCCTTGCTGTCGGCTCCGCTGAGGTCTACGCGGAAGTAGCCCGGACGCACGAAGAGACTGTAGTTGCCCAGTACCCAGAGGTTGGGTGTGGCTTCGATGGTGCCTTCGGCTGTGAAGTCGTCGCTGTAATTGCCGCCGGCAGGAGTGGTCTTGATAAGCTCGAAGCGGTTTTTCTGGCTCCAGCGCTCAACCGACATGGCTGTCCAGTAGCTCCACGAAGAGCAGCCGGCTACAGTGAGATCGTTGTGTATGATTTTTGACATGTAGAGGGCAATGTCGAACTCGGAGATGTTGTCGTAGTTACCACCGAGTTCCGAGGGGCAGTTGTCAAGCATTGACCATTCGGTCTGCCATATGCGGAGGCCCTTGGTCGCGGCCTTGTCGGCCACTTTCTTGCGCACGTTGCGCATGTCGTTCCAGTTGTCGAATGTCCAGTAGCTGTGACCGCCGGCAACGTTGTCTACATGGGGAAGGTCGCCGACATAGTGGGCCGATCCATTGCCCCAGAATGCCTCGATCTGGTTTGCTCGGTCATTGGTGTTGCCTTCATAGAGGTAGCCCCATGCGGCGGCTTCAGGAATGAGGATCTTTGTCGTCGAGTTCTTGTCGGCGAGGGATTTGTCGAGTTCTTTCACAAGCTGTGCGACCTGACTGTTTTTCCAGCCGCTGCCTTCCTGATTGTGGCCGTCCCAGTTGTACTGAGGCTCGTTGACAGGAGAAATATGGGTCACATTGTAGCCTTCTCCGTTGAAGTGGTCGGCGACATTGGCCATGTACTCGGCGAAGTCATCGTAGCAGTCGTCCTTGAGGTTGGCGTGGGCGCCGCTCTCGGAGTAGCCTTTGCCGTTTTTGGTGAACTGTACCAGAGGCGAGTTGCTGAAGAGTACGAACGATTCAACACCGTTGTTCTTGGCCTGCTGCATGAAGTAGCGCTGGCCTTCGCATTTGTTCCAGTCGTATACACCGTTCACCAGATAGCTCTCGGCGCGATTGTTGGCATCGATGCCTCCGGCATCGCCCTGCTCGGCAGTGCCGGCGCCGAGGTTCACGCGCCACATCGACAGGCCGATGCCGGCGGGCTGTCCGGCCGAACTTATGTTGCTGGAGAAGAGCCAGCGTGCGAGCTGCAGACGGTTGTTGCGCCAGTATTTGCCTATCTGGTTGGGCAGCCAGCAGTCGGAGGCGCCGAAGCCCTCCATGGTCTGGAGTTTCTTGCTTGCGTCGATGGCTGTTTTCTGTGTGTTGCACGAGAAATCGGGTACGGGCGACACTATGTCGCTCGGATTGGTGGGTTCTTCGGGCTTTTCGGGTTCGTCGCCGCCGGAGCCGGTGGGGCGCTTGGTCGATTCGCCGGTGGGTTCGTCCGAGCAAGAGGCAAACATGCCGACGGCCACCATTGCGGGAAGGATGTACTTGATAAATTTCATGGCTTATAAAAATATGGAGAGAAAAATTTTAAAATGTAAGGGATAATCATTTTGGTAATTATCCCTTACAAAGGTACTAATAAAATACCTATCGGAAAAGCGTTTAAGTAAATTTAAGCGGTAGGGCCAGGAATTAACGAAAACAGGTTTCCGAAGCCCCGACCCTACATTTTTTAACTATCAATAGCCCGGATTCTGGACGAGGGCGCCGTTGGAGCGCTGGATTTCGTCGGAGGGAATGGGGTAGAGAAGGTCGCGGGGAGCGGTGAAGCGTGTGCCCTTGTCGCTCGACTGGCCCTGGTTGTATTTTTCGTACATGTCGGCGTTGGGGCCGAGGTTGTATGTTACGAACGAACCGTTGGGGCCCATGATGTTTTCGATCACTTTCTTGCCGTTGCCGGCATCCCAGCGGCGGATGTCGAAGAGGCGGTTCTGCTCGAAGGCGAGTTCGAGACGGCGTTCGAGGCGGATGGCGTCGCGGAGGGTTTCGCCGCTCGATGTAACGTCGGCAAGGCCTACGCGGTTGCGGACCTCGTTGAGGGCGGTGCGTGCGGAGGGATCGTCGTTGGTGGCGTTGCAGGCCTCGGCGTAGAGCAGGAGCACGTCGGCATAGCGGAGGATGCGGTGATTAAGCTGGGTTTTCTGCTTGTTGAATACTTCCTGACGGTATTGTGTCGGAATGAAGTATTTGCGGATGATACGTGCGCTCTTGTGCTGGGAAGGATCGATCACGTAGCCTTCTTCGTATACGTCGTCACCCCAGCCGAAGGCTTCCTTATAGTCGAGGAACTTCTGGTCTTTCACACCCTGGGTGAATACGGTGGCATTGTTTTCGATGAAGGCGGCGAAATTGTCCTCGCCGGGGATTTCCTTGCAGCCGGTCTTGATGATGGTCCAGCGGAGACGCTCGGTATCGCCGGCGGCGATATAGGCGTTCTCGAGGTCGGCCGAGGGTGTGCCCCAGGCCCAGCCGTCGCCAATGCCGTTACGGCAGCCGGTGATGGTTGTGAGCGAGCCGCCCAGGTTATACTGGTTGCTGAACATCGTCTGTACCTCGAAGATCGACTCGACGCTGTTGTTGTGTTCCACACTCCATACATCTCCGAAATCGGGACAGAGCTGGTATTCGCCTTCATCGATCACTTTCTTGAGGGTAATCTTGGCGTCGGCATATTTGCCGCGGTATACCTGAGTCTTGCCGAGAAGCGTCAGGGCTGCGCCGCGGGTGGCGCGTCCGAGGTCGGTTGCAGGCCATTCGCTGCGCTGGGGCAGGATTTCGGCGATTTCGCCGAGTTCCTTTTCAACGAAGTCGTATACTTCGTCGACAGAGGAGCGGGTGATGCCTTCGCCGTTGGTTATAGGCTCGGTGATCAGAGGCACGCCGCCGAAGTAGCGTACGAGGTCAAAGTAGAAGAAAGCGCGGAGGAAGCGGGCCTCGGCGATGCGGCGGTTGCGGAGTGTCTCGTCCATCGATGCGCCGGGAATGCGTGCGATGGCGGTATTGCAGGTGTAAATGCCTTGGTAGCGTGCGCCCCAGAAGTTGGAGAGGGCACCGTTCTGCGGAGCGGTGGGCATGAAGTAGGTCACGTCCTGATAGCCGTCGCCCTGGGTTGTGTTGCCGTCCCAGAGGTCGTCGGTGGTCATGTCGGCCTGCAGCCAGGCGTTGTAGATCTGCCACCAGTCATCTTTTGCTATTTCGAAGTAGCACCCGCCGATAAAGTCGTTTACTTCTTCTTCGTCGGCGAAATATGTGTCGAGGTTCTGACTGCCGTGTACGTCCTCGGTGAGGAAGTCGTCGCAGGAGGCCATGGTAAGACCCAGTGCAAGTGCGGCAGCGCCTAATATGATGTGTTTTTTCATTAGTTCGTGAGATTAGAATTTGATGTCAAGACCGAGGAGGAATGTACGGGGCGAAGGATAGTTGTTGTAGTCGATGCCCGTTTCGATTACGCCGCCGTCGTAGAAGGGGCGTTCGGGGTCCATGCCGGTGTAGCTGGTGATGGTGAACACGTTCTGTGCGGAAGCATAGACGCGGAGATCGAATTTCTTGGTGATGGTTTTGGGCAGAGTGTAGCCAAGGGTCAGAAGCTTGCAGCGGAAGTAGGAACCGTCTTCTACGAAGAAGTCGCTCACACGGCTGTAGTTCTGGTTGAGGTCGTTGTAGCTCAGACGGGGATATTCGGCGCCGGTGTTGTCTTCACTCCATGTCTTGCCGAGAGTGCCGCGGAACACGTTCTGACCGCCTGCGCCCGAGTAGCGGCGACGCTGCAGGTTGAAGATATCGTTGCCGAAAGTGCCGAAGAAGTTGGCGGTGAGGTCGAAGTTCTTATACCAGAAGCTGAGGTTGAGGCCCATCTGCAGGTCGGGGTAGGGATTGCCGATATATGTCTTGTCGGCTTCGTTGAGCTGGCCGTCGTGGTTACGGTCTACGAAGATAAGGTCGCCGGGCTGTGCGTCGGGCTGGATCATCTTGCCAGTTTCGTCGGTGTGATTGTAGACCTGTTCCCAGTTCTGGAAGATGCCGGCTGTCTGGTAGCCGAAGAAGCGCGAGATTTCGGTGCCGTCCTCGTTCTTGATGATGCTTTCGGCAAGCTGGTTGCCGCCGGTCCAGATCGGGCCGTCGCCGGTGAACTTGATGGCTTTGTTCTTCACGCCGGAGAGCTGCAGCCCGATGTCGTAGCGGAAGTCGCCGACCTGGTCGGTGTAGTTGACGGAGAATTCCCAGCCGCGGGCGCGCATTTTGCCGATGTTCTGGGTGATGGCGCCCTGCCATGTAGGCACGCCGAGGAGCAGGAGGCTCTGCTTGCCGTAGAGCATGTCGTGCGAAGTCTTCTGGTAGAGGTCGAATGTCACGTTGAGTTTGCTGTTGAAGAGCGACAGATCGATACCGAAGTCGATGTCTTCTACGGTCTCCCATTTAAGGTTGGGGTTGCCCACGGAGCCTACGATGGTAGAGGGGTAGCGGGTCGGGGTGGAGCCGAATACGTAGTTGACACCGTTGTTGAGGGTGGTCATGTATGCGCCGTTGGCGATAGCCTGGTTACCTACGCGACCCCAGCCGAGGCGGATCTTGGCGTTGTTGAGCCAGTTGCGGGTGTCTTCCATGAAGGCTTCCTCGCTAAGGCGCCATGCGGCCGATACCGAGGGGAATGTACCGAATTTGCTGCCTTTGGGGAAGCGGCTCGAACCGTCGGAACGGATAGAGGCGGTGAGGTAGTAGCGGTTGTTGTAGTTGTAGTTCACACGACCGAGGAACGATGCGAGTGTCTGGTAGGAAACGTTACCGGAGGCGAACTGGTCGCCGGTGGCAGCCGATATTTCATGGAGCAGGTCGCTGGAGCCGGGCACGTCCTGGCGCGATGCGTTGGCCCACCAGTCGGCGTAGCGTTCGGCGGTGAAACCGGCCATTACGGTGAGGTTGTGCTTTTCGGCGAAAGTGTCCATGTAGGTGATGGTGTTGTTCCATGTCCAGTTGAGACCGTCGGAGTAGTTGCGGCCTACGGAGTTCTTTTCGTTCTGCTCGAGAGCGTCGATGTGGAATGCGTAGTTATAGAAGTCGTTGCGCTGATACCATGCGTTGGCGCCGAACTGAGTGCGGAGCACAAGCTGCTTGATGGGCTGTATCTGGATGAAGGGGTTCATGAGCACGCTGAGCTTGCGGCTGGAGTTGTCCATACGTGCGAGCGAGCCTGCGGGGTTCCACTCCTGGTTGTTGTAGGAGCGCTGGTAGTTGTTCATCGGGTTTGCTGCATCCCATTCGCTTTCGGGGCGGAATACGGGAGTGGTAGGGTCCATCGACATGGCAGCGGAGAAGAGGTTGGGGGTGTTGTCCCAGTTCTCATAGCTGGGAGCGATGTCGAGACCGGCCTTCAGCCAGGAAGTGAAGTTGTATTCGGTGTTGAGGCGTACGTTCACTTTGTCCCAGTAGCCATAGTCGAACTGCGAGTTGTTGCGGAAGTAGCCGAGCGAGAAGCTATAGACGAATTTGTCGTTGCCGCCGCGCACACCCAGTGAATAGTTCTGGATAAGGGCCATGTCGTTGACAACTTCTTTCCACCAGTCGGTGCCGTCTACAGCTCCGTAGTTCTCGTAGGGGCTGTTCCAGGGAGCAACGCGGCCGTCGTTGGTATAGCGCTGCTTGAATACCTTTTCGTATTCATCGGCCCATGCCATCTTAGGCTTGTCGATGTGCTGGAAACCTACCGAAGCCGAGAATTCGACATTGGTTTTGCCTGCGGAACCTTTCTTTGTGGTGATAATGATGACACCATTGGAAGCGCGGGTACCGTAGATAGCGGAAGCGGAAGCATCCTTGAGCACTTCCATGCTTTCGATGTCGTTGTTGTTGAGGAAGTTGATGTTGCTGCTGTTCAGAGGCACACCGTCGACTACGTAGAGAGGGCTCGAGCCGTTGACCGAGGTGATACCGCGGATGATGACCTTAGGAGTAGTACCGGGGCCGCCGCCGCTGGCAATCTGGACACCGCTCACTTTGCCCTGGAGGGCATCCATGGCGTTACCTGTGGTAACTTCGGTGATTGCATCGCCCTTGACGGTTGTGATGGAGCTGGTAAGGTCGGAGCGTTTTACAACACCGTAACCTACAACTACCACTTCGTCGAGTACAGAAGTGTTTTCTTCGAGGGCTACGTCGATAGTCGTGCGGCCATCGACATTTATGGCAGTGGTCTTGAAGCCTACATAGGAGAATTCGAGAACTGCATTGGCGGGAACACCCGATATGGTGTAATTGCCGTCGAAATCGGTGACGGCACCGTTCTGGGCACCTTTGAGAGTCACCGAAGCGCCTATCAGAGGTTCGTTATCGGTTGCGGATATCACAGTACCCTTCACCGTCAGGTTCTGTGCCATGGCCACGAGGCCGATCAGAGCCGCGCACAGAAATAATATTTGTTTTTTCATAAAATAGTTGAAACGTGGTTTATGGTTAGTTTGTCATCCCCGGCGCGTTAGTTGGGAATCATTTTGATGCGCTCGGCGTGTGCGTCAAATATCAGTCGGTAGCTGCCGTCGGCGGGTATCTGGACATCGATCCAGTTGTCGCCTATGAAGTTCTTGCGATAGTCTTCTGAGCCCCATCGTGATTCGCTGAACGCACCTCCGGCATTGGGATACATGAACTTGAATTCATCTGCAGTCATACTCTGGCTGTATTTCCAGTCGAAGTAGTCTTTATTGGAGGCGAACTTGACGTTATCCGGCCAAAGTATTCCGTAGTAGACGCATTTGCTCGGGTCAGAGCCTTCGTCGACACGCCATGTGGTGTAGTTCCACCATCCGTGACTGTGCCAGTTGTGAAGAATGAAGCGTTCCTTGCCTTCGGAGCGTTTCCAGTCGGAAACGATGAAGATATTGGGGTTGGCCGGATCCTGCTCCATGCGGACTTTGATGTCGCCGGGGCCTCCTGCCGGGCCAAAGTACCATTCCTGCATCCAGGGATCGTCCTGATTCCAGTTGTCGCTCCATGTCCAGAGGTCGTTCTGACCGTAGCGGAGATGCGATACGGGGTTGATGGCCTCGCTTACAGCGTAGGTGTCGAGAGTGACGGTGCGTTCGAAGGTGTTGACGTTGATGAGGTAGTATACCCCTGCCTTGTCGAGGGTTACGCGGCCTACACTTTCGGGATCGTCACCGAGCTTGGTGGGATCGGCGGGATCGGGACCGAAGCATACGGGGCCGAAGTCGGTCTTCTGAGGTATGAAGCAGATCTGTGTGCCGGCTTTCTCGTTGTAGTAGCGTACGCGGTATTTGTATTCGCCCACGTGGTCCATGGCCATAGGTACGCCGAAGACATCGCTGTTGAGTTCGGCTGCGGTGGCTACGTCGGCAAGGTAGATCACGCTCCAGTCGGGGAGTTCCGATACCTTGATTACGGAGTTGACTACGGTAGAGCGTACTTCGCCTTCCTGGGCAGCCTTGTCGTAGGCGGTTACGGTGAGGTTGTAGTCGGCGATGGCGGTGGGGAGTTCGAGCTTGCGGGCAAACTCTACGCGGTTCTGGCCGTTGCCCTGCACGGTTACGGGGAAGCCGTCGACGCCTTCGACATCGACAGTTACATAGTCGATTTCGCGGTTGTCGCGAACGGAGAAGCTGAGGTTGAAAGTGGGGTTCTCCTTGAAGAGCACGGTCACTTCCTTGTCGGGCGAAGTCTCGAAGACGGGAGCCGAGAAGTCGCCGTCGAGAGTCACGAGCACGGTCTTTTTGACGGTGTTGCCGGCTACGTCGGTAACGGTGATGTCGACATCGAAGCTGTCGCCGACTATGTCGTTGCGCATGCGCACGCTATAGTCGAGGTCGTATTCGGTTTTGGGAGCACCATAAATCTCGATGAGGTCGATGGTTTTGTTAATGCTCAGGGCCGGGCAGCTCAGCGTAATGGAGGCTATGCCGTCGGCATCGGAAATTTTTCCTGCGAAGTGCACATCGCGGCCGAGATCGGTCATAACGTGCTCGGAGGTCACTGCAAAGTTGGGGTCAGCGTTGTCTACGATTTCCCACTTGTCGTCGGAACACGACGAGACAGCGAGAAGCGAGAGCGCCAGGGCACCCGTCATACATGCATGCTTGTAGGTCATAAATTGTTATTTAAGGTTATGGTTAATATTTCCAGATTTTGATTGGTCTGAGATCGCGGTCGAGTCCGCTTGCCGCTACAAAGAGCGCTCTGTCGGGATTACGGGAGAGAGAAGGCTTTTCATGGTCTTGCAAACGGCTTGCGCCACACGTGCGCATTACCGATTGCGAAATTATAGTGAAAAACGATATTTTTCGGTCTGTTTTGACTCATTAAGAAATCACAATTGATTCAAAAATCGGTTGATGGTTGTATTTTGAACTATTTACGACTATATTTGAAAACCGTTTCAATAAAACTATGAAAAACGTAATAGCAATTACAGTATGCGTCTTTTACGCACTGATGTCGGCGTTAGTCGCGGTTGCGCTTCCTTCACCGGCTACTGTCACTTCACTCGGGCTTGAACACGGTCTGTCCAACAGCTATGTTGTAAGCATAGTTCAGGACAAGCGTGGAGTAATGTGGGTTGCCACTGAGGATGGTCTCAATATTTTCGACGGCGGCCGTTTCATACCTATATATAAAAGTGAGACTGACTCCGAAACCGGTTTGAGCGGAAACGAACTCAATACTCTGCTTGATGATCCGGTCGACTCGGTGATGTGGATCGGCACGCAGCGTGCGGGTATCAACGCTTTCGACTATAGCAAAGGAACGATACGGCGCATACGTCATGACCGGACCGATCCGACGTCGCTTGTCACCGACGATGTGACGCGTATAGTGGCCTCGTCGACAGGCAAGCTGCTTGTGGCGACATTCTGGTGGGGTGTCGATCTGTTCGATCCTTCCGACGGAACTTTCGAGCATTTCAATCCTACGAATGTGACCGGTATGCCGTGGTGTAATATCTGGACTGTGGCCGACAGTGGCGACGGCGACAATATCTATATCGGACACAAGAGCGGTTTCATGGAGATGTCGCTTAAAGATCGCCGTGCGCGCAATTACAGCGCGGCACCCGCGCACGCCGATTCTTTGCCGGGTACTATGGTGTACTGTATCGTGCCTACCAAGTCTGGAAAAGTGCTCGTCGGCACCGACAGCGGCATCGCCCTGTTTGATCCTGAAACCAAGAATTTCATCAATATGGCCGACGGGCCGCTTTCGAAGGCTATGGTCTACGACATAAAGCCTATGGGAAACTCGGTCTATTGGGTGGCTACGGAATTCAACGGTGTGTTTCAACTCGATCTTACGCGAGGTTTTACTTCAGAGGCCGTGGCCCGTCCTCCCGAGCTTGAATTCTCTCGCGGAATACAGCAGCTGAGCAATGCAACCTTTCATACTATGCAGACCGATTCATTCGGTAATATATGGCTCGGACAATGGGGCTCGGGAATCGTGTTTGTAGGTGCTCAGCAGCCTCTGTTCTCGCTTTTTGACAGTGAAGACAGCAAAAAGGGTGACGCTCCTCCCTTGTCATCGCTGTCGCATCGTACTGTCGGAAGTGTGGCCGTCGACCACGACGGCAAGGTATGGATAGGAACCGACGGAGGCGGTATCAATGTTTTCGACGGCGACCGCCGCGAGGCTGTCTACCGCAATATTGCCGGATCTCCCCGGGGCAATCATATACAGGCTTCGCTTTGCGATGATCAAGGCAATCTGTGGTTCGGGGCCTTCAACGGCGGTCTGTTCTTCTATGACAGAAACCGCAATACCTTTTCGGCTGTTACTCTCGACAGTCTTGTGAACGAGGATGTCCGGGCCATAAATCAGTTCGGCGATACCGTTTTTGTCGCCGGAGGCACGGGTATCTACGGAATCGATGCGCGGACACGTCGTCTCCTGAAATCGCATACTGTCGATATGGCCCGCGACATCGTTATCGACCGTTACGGGCAGCGTTGGGTCGGTACTTTCGGCAGTGGTCTTTTGCTGTTCGACAGAGATATGAATTTTATCAGGATGTTCAATGTCGATTCGGGTTTCCCGTCCAATACCGTTAACGATCTGTTTATCGACAGGGCCGGCTCGCTGTGGGCGGCTACAGGTGAGGGGCTTGTCCGTTTCACCAATCCGGCCGATACCACCTATGTCAACTACCGCCATGCCGACGGTCTTGCCAGCAGTTTTGTGAGTGCTGTCACTCAGGATAATGACGGCAATATCTGGGTGAGCACGAACAAGGGAATATCCATCGTGTCCGACGGAAATATATCGAGTTACGATCATCTCGACAATACGCCCCCCGGCTCGTTCATGAGTTCGAGTGTGGCTCTCGACAGTCTCGGTCGGATTTATTTCGGTGCGCTCAACGGTCTGTGCCGCTTCAATCCGCGCGATGTGCTTGCCGTTCGTGATGCGCCCAAAGCCATCATAACACAGTTCGAGGTCTATGGTCCGGGTGAGGAGGTGACTGATTTCGCTACTTTCGGCCAGCTTGAGGCCGGAAAGCGTATCCGGCTGAAGGCCGACCAGAATACGGTGTCGATTACCGCAAATATCGCAGATTATAGTCTTGCTCAGCGTGTCGAATATCGTTTCCGTCTCGAAGGTTTCGACGAAGGCTGGTTCTCGACCGGCTCCAACCGTGCCGTATACCGCAATCTGCCTCCGGGATCATATGTGTTCGAGGTAGATACGCGCATGCGCAATCAGGCATGGAGCGGCAACATCACTTCGGTGAGGATTACGGTTGATCCGCCCCTTCCCCTTACGTGGTGGGCCAAACTCATATACTTTCTGCTTGCCGCCGGTATCATCTTGATTCTGTTATACCTGTATCAGAAACGGCTCAAAGCCGAATCGCTCTATCAGATAGAAAAGAAACAGCGTATTCAGGACAAGGAGCTTGCCGACGAACGCCTGCGTTTCTATACCAATGTGACCCATGAACTCCGTACGCCTCTTACGCTCATAGTCGGGCCGCTCGAAGACAGTCTGCGCGGCGACGGCCTTTCTGAAAGCGAGAGGCGGCGTATAACGGTCATCAACCGTAATGCCCAGAAGCTGCTCTCGCTCGTAAATCAGATCCTCGATTTCCGCAAGAGCGAGACAGCCAACAAGCGTCTGTGCATCATGACGGGCAATATCGTGTCGACGGTCTATGAGACTGCCTTGAAATATAAAGAGCTTATAAGTGGCTCGAAAATCAAAATCAATATATCGGCCAATCCGGAAAGTATCGTAATGCCGTACGACAAGGAGGCCGTAGGCATGATTCTCGACAATCTTATATCGAACGCGCTGAAATATACTCCCAAAGGCTCAATTAATATCCGTTGCCGCAAAGGCGATGAGGGCGGACGCGAATACGTGGAGATAAGTGTCGGCGACACGGGTTACGGCATATCAGCCGAGGCTCTGCCGCATATCTTCGACCGCTACTATCAGGAGAAAGGCAGTCATCAGGCTTCGGGTACAGGTATCGGACTCGCGCTTGTCAAAAATCTGGTGGAGCTGCATCATGGTTCTATCTCCGTAGACTCCAAGCTCAACGAAGGCACGACGTTCACGTTACGTCTTTGGGCTGACGAAAGCTATCCCGAGGCCATACACCCCGACGACAACGGTGCGGCGGTTCTTCCGGCGCCTGAACGCGATGTTGAGATGGAGGCGGCTCGTATGACGGATCGCCGTATGCCTGTGGTGCTTGTTGTGGAGGATAATGAGGATCTGCGTGAGTATATCAGCGAGTCGTTTACTGATCTATTCGAGGTGAAATTGGCGTCCAATGGCCAGGAGGGTCTTGAAATAGCCCATATCGTGCAGCCCGATATAATCATCACCGACATAATGATGCCTGTGATGGACGGACTTGAGATGACACGTCAGCTTAAGGCTGATATACAGACCAGTCATATACCTGTCATTGTACTTACAGCCAAGGATAGTGAACTTGACCGTGAAGACGGTTATACTGCTGGTGCGGATTCATACTTGACAAAACCGTTCAGTACCCACCTCCTTATAAGTCGCGTCAACAACATATTGAGGTCGCGTGAAAATATGGCGAATACAGCCGCTCCGGTTATGAAACTGTCGGCCACTCCGGCATCGGAGGAACCTGCGCTTGCCCCCGAACAGGTTGTGCCAGAGGCTAAATCACCTGAAATGAGCGCTCTTGACCGCGATTTCCTCGACAGACTCCACAATGCAGTCAGTGAGCATATATCGTCGGAAAATGTGGACGTGGCGTTCCTTTCGGACACGATGTGCATGTCGCGTGCCACGCTCTACCGCAAGGTGAAGGCTCTGACGGGTCTTTCTCCCAACGAGTATATACGTAAAGTGCGCATGCAGGTTGCCGAGCAGTTGCTGGCGCAGGGTAAATTCACCGTCTCTGAGGTGTCTTTTAAGGTCGGTATAAACTCCACACCCTACTTCCGCCAATGTTTCAAGGAAGAATTCGGTGTCAATCCCTCCGACTACGTACGCTCGCTGGGCTATTAAGAGGTTGTTTAATAACATATGTGAAAGCACAGGCCAAAAAGTCGGAGATGGC
>ERZ836877.1901-NODE-1901-length-29779-cov-5.693043_pt1 | contig 29779 bp, 24 predicted proteins | sample MGYA00519469_ERZ836877 | MGnify/ENA primary metagenome ERZ836877 (study PRJEB31850, sample SAMEA3708809) | human gut metagenome | biome: human gut; feature: human-associated habitat; material: faeces | place: China | collected 2014 ... | reverse complement strand
GGTGCAGGCCGGGCAGGTCATCGGCTATGTGGGTCACACCGGGCGGGCGACGGGCAGTCACTTGCATCTTGAAACGCGAGCCAACGGAACCCGTGTGGATTCGATGCAGTTTTTCTCTTAAATTTTTACAGAAACTGTTTAACTACGTCGGTTGTGACTGTTTTTTAATTGGTCTGAAAAAATAATGAAGTCAGCCTTGTTAATCTGTGAAATACACGCTATAATCAACATAATCAGACCAATATATATATAGTAAAACATTTGAGTAGGAGTTCCATGAATAATGAACAAAACGACCGATGAGTTACTGAAGATTCTGATATCCAAGGGAGACATGCAAAAGTACATTGAAGAAAACAGCAACGAATTCTTGAAATTTTCGCTTTGTCAGTATTTGAACCAGCTTTTAACTGAACATGGTCTGAAAAAAGGAAAGATCATCGCAGACGCTCTCATCGAACGTAGCTACGGGTATCAAATTTTCTCTGGTCGGAAAGATATGCCATCGAGGGATGTCTTGATTTCATTCGCACTCGCCATGAAGCTTTCCCTTGATGAATTGCAATCGCTTCTCCGAATTGCCCACATGGCCATGCTATATCCGCGCGTGAAAAGAGACAGCATTATCCTTCATTCTATCGCCAAACATGAGTCCGTGATTCAGTGCAATACCGCATTGGAGTCGTTTGGCGAACCAATTTTAGGAGCTTGACCGATGACCGAAGAATTGCAATACTTAGATGTGAACTGCTCCCATGTCCGTTCCTTGACCTCTTTCTCATTCCGCGGCCACTGGTAACGACCATTATCCAGAACTTTATAAAGAAGCACAAATCCATCCGGTTCCCAGAGCAGTGCCTTTAAGCGGTCACACTTCTTACCGCAGAACAGAAACAGCCCACTTTCATATGGATCCATTTTGAAATTTTGCATGACATACGGAACCAGACTGCGGATTCCTTTTCGCATATCTGTATACCCGGTAACGATATACACATTTTTGGCCTGACGAATATCCCCCAGCATTAGGCGAGTCCCTTAATGATTTCCAGAATATACGCAGCAGGCAAACAGCACGGCAAGGAGATTGACACCTCGCCTTTCCTGATATGAATCTCCTGCGGCAGAGCAGTATCTGGATGAGGAGCGGAAACAATTGGTGGAGCTATTTTTACAGGAACAATAGTCTGCTGCTCCATGACTTGATCCGCTACCTCATCTCGCAGAAGAGCCTGCCAACGCATGAACGTGGAATACTTGATTCCGTTTTCAGAACACCACTGTTGCTTATTCTTCCCGCTGCTTGCACATTCCTTGATGAGATTCAAGTAATGCTGTTTCTTTAAGCTACGATACTCGCCTGCCATATTCTCACTCCATTCTTTGAGACTTCTAATAAATCTCATGCGGCAATCTAAGACTTCTTAAACTTCTAGGACCTCTTAGATTTCTGAGATTTCTTAGAATCTATTATCTCACAACGGAGTGTTCACTTGTATCCGGGGGATTATTGACCGCTTACAGAAGACCGGCTTCATAGTAATCGCCCGTGGGGGATGCTTTTTGCTGTGTGTCCCTCGGCAAATTGCACAAAGAAACGTTCTGGTTTTTTCTGCGATGCCGGAACGGGAAACAGTATGCCTCGCTACGAAACAACAGCGGGGCTTTTTTCGTGTACAATACAACCAGAAAGAGCGATGCGGTACAGCGTGACCGCACAAGGAAAGGAGCGCTTTGCGTGAAACGTCTTCTCATCCGCGCTGACGATCTGGGTTATTCCCAGGGCGTCAACTGCGGCATTGCCGCCACGGTGGCGGCCGGGCTGGTGCGGTCAGTGGGGGTCATGACAAACATGCCGGATGCCGTCCATGGCCTGGGCCTGCTGGCAGGGCACCCGGTCTGTCTGGGGCAGCACACCAACATCTGCGTGGGGCGGCCCCTCACCAATCCCGCTCGCATCCCCAGCCTCTGCACACCGGAAGGAGAATTCAAACCCAGCCGCGCTTACCGGGATGCCGCCAAGGCCGGGAAGGATTTCGTGGTGCTGGAGGAGGTCGTAGAGGAAATCGAGGCCCAGTACCGGCAGTTCAAGGCCCTGACTGGGAAGGACCCCGGCTACTTTGAGGGCCACGCCGTGGCCAGTCCCAACTTTTTCAAAGGGCTGGAGATGGTGGCAGCCCGCCACAACCTGCCCTACTTTGCTATGGGCTGCCCGGGTCAGGCAGTGACCTTCCGCAACACCAAGGTCTACGCTTACATGCCAAAAGATTTCGCCGCCTACGAAGCCGACCCCTTCACCGGGGTGCAGGACGCGGTGGCCAATGCCCACAAGGACGGCTGCGACCTGATGGTGTTCCATCCCGGTTATCTGGACGCCTATCTGCTGGACCATTCCACCATGACCACCGCCCGGGTACGGGAAGTCGACATGCTCTGCCGCCCCCAGGTCCGCGCTTGGCTGGAAGAGCAGCCCGTGCAGCTGGTCACCTACGACGACCTCACCTGAATCCCAAGGAGGAATCCTTTATGCAGAACCAACATCATCCCTTCCCGGAGGATTTCCTCTGGGGTGCCTCCACCAGCGCGTTTCAGGTGGAAGGCGGCTTCGGCGAGGGGGGCAAAGGCCCCGCCACCACCGACCTGGGGGCCAACCGCCCCGGCATTGCGGACAACAGGGTGGCCGCCGACCACTACCACCACTGGAAAGAGGACGTGGATCTGATGGCCGAACTGGGCCTGAAAGTCTACCGTATGGGCTTCTCCTGGAGCCGCATCATGCCGGACAATTCCGGCATTCCCAACCCCGAGGGGCTGGCCTTTTACGACCGGCTCATCGATTATCTGCTGGAGAAGGGCATCCAGCCCTTTGTGACCCTTTACCACTTTGAGTGCCCCCAGGCGGCGGTGGACGCCTTCGGTGGCTGGCGCAGCCGCCAGATGGTGGATGCCTACCTGCAATACGCCGAGGTGTGTTTCACCCACTTCAAGGGCCGTGTCAAAATGTGGGCTACTGTCAACGAGCAGCTCATCGCCACGGCGGCGGGGATGCTCAACGGCAACCACGAGTCGGACCCTCAGAAGAATCTGCAGAATGTCTACCAGATGAGCTACAACGTCTCGCTGGCCGAACACAAAGCCATTTCGCTGTTACGGAAAATTGACCCCGAGGCCAAGATCGGCCCGGTTTGTGCGATTCAGGTGGTCTACCCCCAGTCCAGCCGCAGCGAGGATGTGCTGGCCGCCGCCAACGCCGAGGAACTCATGGAGTTCTATCTGCTGGATATGAGCGTTTACGGTACCTGTCCGCCCTATGTGGCCTCCTATTTAAAGAGCCACGGGCTCTACCCCCATACCGAGCCGGAGGATGTTGCAGCACTGCAGGCGTCAAAACCTGATTTCATCGGGATCAACTACTATTTCAGCCTCTGCGTCAAGGCCAAGACGGGGCCCATCAACTACGACCAGCCGCCCTTCTGGGTGTCGGACGCCTTCGACATCTGCGAGAATCCCTATCTCGAAAAAACCGAATGGATGGACAAGGGCATCGACCCGGCGGGCCTGCATATCGGGATGCGCAAGGTGTACAACCGCTACCGCCTGCCGATGATCGTCACCGAAAACGGTATGGCTTACAGCGAAGCCCCCGGCCCCGACGGCCAGATCCACGATGTCTACCGCATCGACTATCTGCGCCGGCATATCGAGCAACTGGAGATCATGCTGGACGAGGGATTGCCGGTATTCGGCTACTGCCCCTGGAGCTTTGTGGACGTGGTATCCAGCCACCAGGGCTTTGCCAAGCGTTACGGCCTGGTATACGTGAACCGCACCGACACCGATGTGATGGACTGTGCCCGCATCAAGAAGGACAGTTTCAGCTGGTATCAACAGGTCATACGGCAAAACGGCCTGTGGGAATCATAAAGAGGAGGAAAAACAATGGCAAACAACAAAGAAATCGCCCACCAGATCCTGACGGCTGTGGGCGGTGCGTCCAATCTGAAGGACGCCACCCACTGCATGACCCGTCTACGGCTCTACCTGAAGGACGACTCCATCCCTAAGGATGAGGAAGTCAAGGCTATCGGCGGTGTGCTGGGCGTGGTGCGCGGCGGCCAGCAATACCAGGTCATCATCGGCACCAATGTGCCCAAGGTCTACGAGGAACTGTGCAAGCTGGCGAACCTCACTGCCAATGCGCCGGTGGAGGACGCCAAAGCCGCGGCGGAAGACGCCGCGGTGGCCAAGCCCAAACTGACCCCCAAACAGGTGGGCAAGAACATCATGGGCTACATGGCGGGCTGCATGACCCCACTGATTCCCGTGTTGCTGGCGGGCGCGCTGTTCCGCTGCATCAACTCCCTGTGCGGGCCGGAACTGCTGGGACTGTATCCGGCGGAAAGCGACCTGTACATCCTGTTTGACTTCCTGTATGACGCCGCCTTCTACTTCATGCCCATTCTGGCAGGTTTCAACGCCGCCAAGCAGCTGGGCATCACCCCCATGCTGGGCGGTTTCATCGGCTGTATTCTCATGGTACCGGATTTTGCGGCTTATGCTACGTCCGGGGAACCATTCACAGTGTTTGGTATCCCCTGCACCGTTACCAACTATGCCCAGACAGTGCTGCCCATCATGCTGTCGGTTTTCTTCTTCAGCGTGGTGTATAAGCTCATCAAAAAGATCATGCCTGATGTGCTGACCACCGTATTCACTCCTTTCCTCAGTATGCTGATCTCCATTCCGTTTATCCTCTGCCTGCTGGCACCTCTGGGCACTATTGTGGGCAATGCCATCAGCAACGGTCTGGCCTGGTTCGGTACCACCACTGGCTTCTTCGGTGTAGCGGTCATTGCAGCTTTGTGGGAATTCCTGGTTCTCAGCGGCATGCACCTGGCCCTGATGATGCCCATGATGGCCTCCTTCTTCGAGACTGGTATTCAGAGCGGTCCCATGGTCAGCGGCAGCTTTGCTACTTGGGCCTGCTTTGGTGTGGCGCTGGGTGCTGCGCTGCGTCTGCGCAATAAAGAGGAAAAGAGCACCGCTTTTGCCTCCTTCACCGCCGGCATCCTGGGCGGTATCACCGAGCCCACCCTCTACGGCATCTGCTTCCGGTACAGCCGCTGCTTCATCACCTCCGCCATCGGCGCCTTTGTGGGCGGTGCTTATGCGGGCATCACCAATGTGTGCGCCTACGCCATCACCAGCTCCAACTTCCTGGCGCTGCTCAGCTTCAGTGGCGACACCACCGCCAACCTGATCAACGGCATCATCGCCTGTGCCATCTCTCTGGTGGTGGGTGTTGTGGCTACCTATTTCTTTGGCTTCTCCAAGAAAGATCTGGAAAAAGTCTGATTGACCTTTTGGATTTCGCAACAAAAAAGGACCGATACCTGGAGGTATCGGTCTTTTTTCTATTGCAGGAAATGTCTGTTTTATGGTACAGTAATAAAAAGGGAGGTTATGCCGATGAATGACGCAAAAACAATGGGTTCTTTGGAAGAAAAGCTCATGAGTTATGTGAGCACCACTCCCCAGCAGGACGCCAACTACGACATTGCTCTGGCCATGCTGACCCATTACGGCAAGCTGAAAAATCTGTCCCTGGCCGAGATCGCCGACCTGTGCTATGTATCCAAGGCATCCATTTCCCGTTTTTGCCGGTTTATGGGGTTTGACGGCTTCCGTGAACTGCACGACTGCTTACTGCAGGATTTTTCTATCAGAACGGATTATTCCCGGACCTTTTACGACAAACTGTGTGCCGACCCGCAGGCAGCCCTGCAGGATTACAGCGAGGAAGTGATCCGCAACATCCGGGTCACCACTGCCCCCGAAAACACCGAGCGCCTGGCCGAGATGGCCGTGGCTCTTGCTAACAGCGGCAGAATCGCCTTCTTCTCCCACCATTTTCTGTGGGATATCGGGCGGCATCTGCAAAGCAAGATGATCCGGATGGACCGCTATGTGGAGCTATATCTGGACTACACCCAGCAGCTGGCTTGTGCCCGCAGCCTGCAGAAAAACGACCTGGCCATCGTCTGCACAGTGGGGGGAAGCTACCCCATGCGTTACCCTACCATCTGGAACGGGCTGATAGCTGCTGGGTGCCCCATTCTGGTCATCACCCAGAATACATCCAGCTCCTACTGGAATTATGCCCGGTTTGTGCTGGGGTGCGGGGTGTCCAACCGCAACGATGTGGGCAAGTACGGGGCGTTGATGGCGGTGGATATGTTGACCCTGCAATATCTGCGTCAGTATGGAAAAGAATATCTCTGAATAAACTTTTTGTAAGCAGGTGCCGCGACGGGCACCTGCTCTTTTTTTGACAAATCCTACAAATTTGAGACCGGTTTTTTGACACGCTGCCCCTTTCTGAAACTGCTTTTCCTAACAGGGAACCAACCCTTCGGTATGTTGTTGTATACTGAAATCAAAAGGTAAACATCTGCTGATTGGGAAGGAGCTGCCTGTTATGCATATTGCCGTTGTTTCTCTGGGAGCCTTTGGCCACGTGAACCCTACTCTGGAACTGGTAACCGAACTGGTGCGCCGGGGTGTGCGGGTGACCTATTTCTGTACCGAGGGGTTCCGCACCATTGTGGAGCCCACGGGTGCCCAGTTCGTGGCGGTGCCTTCCTGGATGGAAGCACATGCCGGTGAATCCGGGGAGGACAAGTCAGATGTGGCTGCCACCGTGCCGTTTCTGTTCCTGCATGAAGCGGAGGCCTATCTGGAACCGGTGCTGGCGGTGCTGAAAGAGGACCGCCCCGACGCCATCGTCCACGATTTTGCGGGCATTGCCGGTACCCTGGCCGCCGATGTGCTGGGAGTGCCCAACGTTATGCTCTACACCAGCTACCCGGCCAACGGGGAGTACTCGGTGGCGGCCGGGTTCGAGACGGTGTCCCCCGACCATCCCCTGCGGGTGGCCGCCGACGAACTGGCCGATCGCTTTGTGGTACAGTACGGCTGCCGCAAGATGACCGTGAAGGAAATTTTTGACGGTCGGGGAGATCTGAACCTGGTCATGATGCAGAAGCGGCTGGTGCCCCACAACGAAAGTTTCGACGACAGCTTTGTCTTTACCGGGGTGCAGATCGGCAAGCGCACGGCCTTCGGTAGCTGGAAAGCCCCCGCTGATGGCAAACCCCTGCTGTACTCCTCTTTGGGCACCGCTTTCAACAACTGGCCGGAATACTACCCCATCCTCTTTGATGCTGTACGGGACCTGGATATTCATGTCTTTGCGGCGCTGGGCTCCATTGATCCGGCCAGCTTGCAGGATGTACCCGCCAATGTGGAGCTGGGCCAGATGGTGCCCCAGCTGGACATCCTGTCTCAGGCGTCGGTCTTTATCACCCATGCGGGCATGGGGGGCACCGGAGAATCCATTTACTACGGCGTGCCCATGATCGCCATTCCCCAGATGGACGAGCAGGCCGTCACGGCGGGGCAAATCGAAAAACTGGGTCTGGGCATCGCCTTCCACGGCAAGAACAGCGTTACCTCCCAAGGCTTGAAAATGGCCATCGAGACTATCCTGCAGAATGATTCCTACCGCGAGACTTTGCAGGAATTCAGCGCCGATATGCGCAGCCTGGGTGGGGCAAAGGCTTCGGCCGATGCCCTGGTCCGGTTTCTCAACCGATAAAGGAGCTTCTTAATAAGCGTATTTCCCAAGGATTTTCTGTGGAGCGCTTCCACCGCCGCCACCCAGATCGAAGGCAGTTGGAACGCCGACGGTAAGGGTGAGTCCATCTGGGATACCCTTGTTCACGATGGCACCGGCAAGATCGCCCACAGCGAAAACGCTGACGTGGCCATCGACTTTTACCACCGTTGGCGGGAGGACGTGGCCCTGATGAAAGAGATGGGCCTGAATGCTTACCGTTTTTCCATCAGCTGGTCCCGGGTGCTGCCCCAGGGGACAGGCCCTGTCAACGAGGCAGGTCTGCAATTTTACCGGGACCTGTGCGATGAACTGTTGCGCAACGGAATTCAACCGCTGGTCACCTTGTATCACTGGGATTTGCCCACGGCACTCTACCGAAAGGGCGGCTGGAAGAATCCCGAAAGCCACAACTGGTTTGCCGCGTATACGGATGTGGTTTCCCGTGCGTTGGGGGATCGGGTCAGATACTGGATGACCTTCAACGAACCGCAGATGTTTTGTGGACTGGGGCTGCAGATCGGTGTCCATGCACCCTTTGAGCGAAACGAAGACGCCGATCTGATGATTATTACCCGCAATGTTCTGCTGGCCCATGGGGAAGCGGTGAGGATTCTACGGAAAAACTGCCCCGGCGCCAAAATCGGCATTGCCCCTACCGGGGACTGCTGCCTGCCGGAGGATGACAGCCCCCTGGCGGTGGAAAAGGCACGGGACCGTTCGCTGTCACCCTACCCCAATTACCTGATGAGCAACACCTGGTGGGCAGACCCCATCTTTCTGGGCCGGTACCCGGCCTGGGCCAAAGGCGAGTTGGGCACCCTGCTCTACCCCATGAATGCCGAAGAGTGGGCACTGGTGAGCCAGCCCCTGGATTTTTATGCCTTCAACTGCTATCAGAATACGGTGGACCTGATCCCCGACCCCGCCAGCTACCCGGAATGCGCCGGGTAGGGGAGCCCCCGCACGGCTATTGGGTGGAACATCACGCCTGATGTGCTATATTATGCCAGCAAGTTCTGGTTCGAGCGGTACGGTCTGCCGGTGCTCATCACCGAGAACGGCTTTGCAAACAACGACTTCGTCATGCTGGACGGCAAGGTGTATGATCCCCAGCGCATCGACTTCCTGCATCGCTATCTGCGGCAGGTTGCCCGGGCATTGGAGGATGGCATCCCGGTGCTGGGGTATTCCTACTGGAGCCTGTTTGACAACTTTGAATGGGCCGCTGGTTATGATGTCCGTTTCGGCCTGATTCATGTGGACTATGCTACCCAGCAGCGTACCCTCAAGGACTCGGCGCTATGGTATCGGGATGTCATTGCAACCAACGGCGATAACTTATAAGGGAGGTTTTCCATGCAATACCAGTATCCTCATCTGTGCGCACCCATCACCATCGCGGGCGTTACCTTCCGCAACCGGATGTTCTCTGCACCCATGGGCGGCACCGACATCACCAACGACGGCTGCATCGGCCCCAAGTCCACCGCATTTTATGAGCTGCGGGCCAAGGGCGGCGCCGGTGCGGTCACTGTCTCCGAGTGCATGGTCCACCCGGCCACTGACGGCTCCCACGCCTACCATTTGGACGAGAGCATCCTCAACTCTCTGGCTGCCGCCACCTACACGGCAGATGCCATCCGCCGCCACGGTGCCATGCCCAGCCTGGAACTCTCCCACTCCGGCATGTACTCCGGTACCTATATGACCGATAAAACCAAACAGCACGGCATGGCCCAGTGGGGGCCTTCTGCCTGTACCCGCCCCGACGGGGTGGAAGTGGGCGAACTGACCAAGGAGATGATTGCCGATATCGTCAAGGCCTACGGTCATGTGGCGGGCCTTGCCAAGCGGGCAGGCTTCGAGATGCTGATGATCCACGGCGGTCACGGCTGGCTCATCAACCAGTTCTTCTCCCCCTACTTCAACAAGCGCACCGATGAGTACGGCGGGTGTCTTGAAAACCGCTGTCGTTTCGCCATCGAGGTGCTCAAAGCCGTGCGTGAGGCCGTGGGTCCCCGGTTCCCCATCGAGTTCCGCATGTCCGGCTCGGAACTGTTCGAGGGCGGCTACGACCTGGAAGAAGGCTGCCGCATTGCCCAGCAGATCGAACCCTACATTGATTTGCTGCATGTTTCCGCGGGCACTTACCAGCGCGGCTTCGGCGATACTCACCCCAGTATGTTCAAGGAGCACGGCTGCAATGTCTATCTGGCGGCTGAGATCAAAAAGCACGTGAAGGTGCCGGTGGCCACCATCGGCGGCCTGAACGACCCCGCCCAGATGGAGGAGATCATCGCCTCTGGCAAGGCGGATATCGTCTACATGGCCCGCGCCCTGCTGGCCGACCCCTTCCTGCCCAACAAGGTCATGGCCAACCGCGGCGACGAAATCGTGCGCTGCCTGCGCTGCTTCACCTGCATGGCGGAACGCGCCGCCACCTCTACCCGCCGCTGCACCGTGAACCCCCTCATCGGCCGGGAGCTGGAGGGCGACACCATCTACCCCGCCCCCGAAAAGAAAAAGGTCCTCGTCGCGGGCGGCGGCCCCGGCGGTCTGTATGCCGCCTACACGGCAGCCCGCCGCGGCCATCAGGTCATTCTCTGCGAGAAGGACGCCGAGCTGGGCGGCATCCTGAAAAGCGAGCAGGCCCTGCCCTTCAAACAGGAGATGTACCAGCTGGCCGGCACCTACGCCAACCTGGCCCGTAAGGCCGGGGTGGAGATCCGGCTGAACACCGCCGTCACCCCCGAACTCGTGGCAGCCGAAGCTCCCGACGCCCTCATCATCGCGGTGGGTTCCGCGCCGCTGGTGCCACCCATTCCGGGCCTCAAGGGCGATAATGTGGTCGTCGTTAACAACTACTACAAGGAAAAAGACAAGGTCACCGACGATGTGGTGGTCTTTGGCGGCGGGCTCGCGGGCTGCGAGTGCGCTATCCACCTCGGCCAGGAGGGCAAGCGTGTCCACCTCGTCGAGATGCGGGATGTCCTGGCCCCCGATGCCAACGTGCGCCACCGTCCGCTGCTGCTCAAGGAAATCGAGAAGTACGTCACGGTGCACACCGGCTGCAAGGGCCTGGAAGTGCGCCCCGACGGCATCCTCTGCGAGACCAAGGACGGGGAACAGGTGCTGGTCCCCGGCACCAGCGTCATCTGCGCGCTGGGCCAGCGCTCCCGCACCGCCGATGTAGAAGCCCTGCGTGGCACCGCACCGTTCGTGCGCATTATCGGCGATGCCGCCAAGGTGAGCACCATTACCAACGCCGTCTACTGGGGTTACCACGCGGCCCTGGATATCGGTGCTGGGATGGATTGATGCAATAAAACAACGTTTGCTTTGGTATTGCTGTATCAGCGGCATTTGCGGTAGCCCAAAGTTTACTTATGCGGATAGCGCAAATAAAGATAAAGCCATCAACCTGCTTATATATAAAATAACAGTCGACCCCTTATACAAAATGCTCCCCATATAGCTTTCAGTGTTTTATTTCACTGTTCGCTATATAGGGAGCATATCATTTTGTCGGACGGCTTTTTGTTTGCATATAGAAGGATACCACCCGCCAGAATACCTACCTGCAACTGCTGCAAGACCCGCAGTACGAGCAACTGTGGGCGGAATTGCTCGGCGGTTTTGCACAGGACGATGGAAAACTTATGCCCCCGGACAGCACCCGCACCCCGACCGGTACATTACAATGGCCGCTGCCGGTTGCGGGTACGATTACCTCGCAGTTCGGACATCGCGTAGACCCCATCACCGGCGAAGTCAGCTCCCACACCGGCACCGACATTGCCTGCGCCGAGGGTACGCCGATCCTCGCCGCCGCAGATGGCGTGGTCACTGTTGCCAACGGCCTTGACAACTGGGGCGGCAGCTACGGCTATTACATCCAAATCGACCACGGCGGCGGGCTGGAAACGCTGTACGCCCACTGTTCGTCCATCTGCGTCACCACCGGTCAGCAGGTGCAGGCGGGAGAGGTCATCGGCTATGTGGGTCACACCGGGCGGGTGACAGGAAACCATTTGCATTTGGAGGTGTGGGTCGGCAGAAGAAGAAAAGACGCTATGTCGTTCTTTAACGTGTATAATGAAGGGTAAAAAATGCAAACGGGAATCCTCAATTTTTATAATGGAGTACCCTACAGAAAGTTCAGACGATGCTTCGCAGTTTTTCAAACACTTTTGCCCCTTTACCGACTCCTTCTGGCAGAAATTGCAAATATTCGATTGACCTCATGGACGAGGTGCGGCCAGTCCGTATGTACATAGCGTTTAAGTGTGGTGGTGGCACTGGCATGGCCTAACAGTGTGCTGATTGTTTTTACGTCGCACCCCGCGCGCAGGCAAGTGGTCGCAAAGCTGTGCCGCAGGATATGCGGGCGCACGACCTGTACTGCTGCCTGCCGCAAATAACGCTTTACACTGGTGCGATAACAGCGGGGTTCAACAGGCTTGCGGCTGTTTCCGGATAAAAACCATGTGTCGTCGGCATACAGTTTTTTTAATTGACGCAGCATCGAAAAAAGCTTTTCCGGAATCGGCAGTTGCCGTGCGGAACTGCGTGTTTTTGGGGTAGATATTTCGACTCTTGTATTATTCTTGCCCAGATAGATACGGCTTACTGTACGCTGTACAGTCAAAATTTTGCTTTTCGTATCAATGTCAGACCATTTCAGACCGCACACCTCACCGATACGCAGCCCTAATTCCAACATAAAAAGAAGCCCCACCTTTCTAGGGGTGGGGTTGCATACAACATAGTTTTCGATAGCGCGTCGCTCTTTGGCATTGATTACGCGTTCCTGCCGCATGGGCTGGCTGGGAAGCTGAAACTCGATGTACAGCGGCGGCATAACGTGCAGATGGCAGCCGTACCGGCAAATGCGACGCACCAGCGTCAAGCACTCACGAGCCGTTGTGTAGCCCAGTGGTTTGTGACGCTTTTGGGATGCAGATACGATTTCCTGCAAGGCGACCTCGACTTTCGTCTCGGTCAGCTGCCGGACGGAGAAACTGCCCAGCACGGGGAGAATATAACGATCTAACGTATAGCGATAGTGCGCAGCAGTCGATGCTTTTACACTTGCCTGCACAGAACAAAACCATCTGTCCGCCAAATCGCTAAAGGATGCAGCCTCCGCAGTCAACGTACAGTAAGCATACTGCGTCTTTTTCCGGGAAAGCTCCTGCTTGACGGCAGTGTAGGTGTGCCCGTAAATATATCCCCAGATAGCCTTGTTGTTCTCCTTCCGACCACAGATATACCGACCCTCCCAGCGACCATCTTTGCGCTTCCGGATATTCTCTCCTCGTCTTGCCATAATAAATTTTTACCCCTTTTCTGACCCATGATGGGCTGTGTGTACCCCGACCGCATACAATATCTGACAACTACGCCAATAACAAAGTGGTGTATCTGGGGCAATGTGCCAAAAAACAGTTGCAGTAGAAATAAATGCGACAGGATATGTTGTAAGTTGTCGACTCTTGTGGTATTATACTATTGATTAGTATAGTGTAGTTTTTAGTAAACGGGAATCCTCCATTATAAAAATGGAGTACCTTTCGGGAAGGGGAGATACAGGATGGCGGTGCAGTTGTTCGAACACAATGCAAAAGCCTACCAAGCGGCAGTCAAAATGATGCAGCAATACGGTAAGGCCGCCATCGTTCACCCCACGGGAACCGGAAAAAGCTATATCGCCTTTAAGCTGATTGAGGATCACCCCGACGCCGTAATTCTATGGCTTTCCCCAAGTGAGTATATCTTTAAGACCCAGCGCGAAAGCCTGCTGCGGCAAGACCCTGATTTTCCGTTGCAAAACGTCCGCTTTTACACCTACGCCAAGCTGATTTGCTGTACCCCCGCGCAGCTGCAGGAAATCGCTGCGCAGGATCCCGCTTATATTATACTCGACGAGTTCCACCGTGCCGGTGCCGAGTATTGGGGCGACAGCACGCAAAGGCTGCTCACACTTTGTCCACAGGCAAAGCTGCTGGGACTGACTGCCACCAACGTGCGGTATCTGGATAACAACCGCGATATGGCCGAGGAATTGTTTGACGGTCATGTTGCTTCCGAAATGTCCCTGGGCGAAGCCATCGTCCGGGGTATTTTGCCTGCCCCGAAGTATGTAACCACCGTGTTCAAGTATCAGCAAGATTTAGCGCGGTATCAAAATCGTGTGAATAATCTGCGCAGCCCCGGCATTCAGGACGTGAACCAGAAATATCTGGACGCCCTAAAGCGCGCCCTGGAGCAGGCGGACGGACTGGATAAAGTTTTCGCCCGCCACATCACCAACAGAAGCGGCAAGTACATCGTGTTTTGCTCCGGCAAGGAACACATGGACGAGATGATTTCCCATGTGCCGCAGTGGTTTGCCGCCATTGACCCCGCGCCGACGGTCTATCGGGCTTTGTCCGAGGACCCATCCACCGACAAAGCCTTTGCTGACTTTAAGGCGGACAACAGCGACCACCTCAAGCTGCTGTTCTGCATTGATATGCTCAACGAGGGCGTACACGTTGCGGGCATTTCGGGTGTGATTCTGTTCCGCCCGACCGTTTCACCCATCATCTACAAGCAGCAGATCGGGCGAGCCCTGACGGCAGGGGACAGCGCCACACCGCTGATTTTGGATGTGGTCAACAACTTCGAGGGGCTGTCCAGCATCAGCGGCTTGCAGGACGAAATGACCGCCGCCGTGCAGCGCCTGTACGCCAACGGCGAGGGAGACAAGGTCGTCACCGACCACTTTGAGGTCGTGGAGCAGGTGCATGACTGCCGCGTTCTGTTTGAGCAGCTGCAAAGCAGCCTGTCCTCAACGTGGAACCACTACTACTCTGAGGCAAGCATCTACTACGCCGAAAACGGCAATCTGGACATCCCCAGACGGTACAAAACGCCGATGGGGCTGAGCCTTGGCGCATGGCTGCAATTGCAGCGGCAGATTCGGAGCGGTACTTGCGGTGGTCGCTTGACTCAACAGCAAATTGAACGACTGGACAGCATCGGTATGCGCTGGGACAACTACAGCGACCTAGCTTGGACAAAAGGCTATGAAGAAGCCGAACAATACTATGCGAAGCACCGGAATCTTATGGTTCCCGCAAACTGGAAAACAGTGGATGGGTATCCACTGGGAAGATGGATTTCCAACAAGCGCACTGAAAAGCTCGCGGGTCGTCTAGACGAAGAGAAAATCACCAGTCTTGAACAAGTCGGCATGGTTTGGGATGCTTTCAGCGAAAAGTGGGAGCGCGGCTTTGCGGCAGCTGCCCAATATTACGCCGAGCACGGCAATCTGATCGTGCCTGTGACCTACACAACCAAAGATGGTTTGCGTCTGGGTGTTTGGGTAAGAAATCAGAAGCAAACCTATGCAAACGGCACGCTGCAACAGGAAAAAGCTGCGCGGCTGGAAGGCATCGGAATCCGGTGGGAACAGAATAATTATGACTTCCAGTGGAGTGAGGCTTATGCGGCAGCCAAGCTGTATTTTGAGGAATACGGAAATTTGAACGTCCCCATCGCCTATACCACGGCAGACGACATTGCCCTCGGCAAGTGGGTGGCACGCCAGCAGTACGCACACAACAATCCGGGCAAGAGCAACTGCAAGCTCACGCCGGAGCGCGTGGCGCTGCTGGATAAAATCGGTATGCAATGGGAGAAGCCTGACCCGTGGCAGCATCGGTACGAACTTGCACAGGAGTATTTGCAGGAACATGGGGATTTGCTGATCCCGGCTAAATACAAAACAGACGACGGTATCTGGCTGGGGCGCTGGCTCTATGAGCAAAAGGTACTGCTGCGCAAGCAGTCACCGAAGCTGAATGCGGAACAAATAGATAATTTGCGGAAACTGCTGGGCGATGAACCGGCAGGAAAAGTAGGGTAAGGTTTAAGGAGAAATCATGACAAGGTTTAAGCACGATTTGATTTTGCGGATTATAAAATTTGTGGATGCGGTTTTGATGACCGTTCCGTTTGCACTGTGCTGGTATTTGTACTATGCAAAGCACATTGCATCGCCATTTTACGCAAAGGGCGATTATCTGGTAGTAGCACTGTTCTTTGTGCTGTTCATCATTTTTGGACGCGTATACGATGCTTTTTTGATGTCCATGCAGCGCATTTCCGAAATCGTCTACGCGCAGTTCCTGGCAGTGGCGGTCAGCGATTTCATTATGTACATTGTGATTTGGCTGTTGAGCAAGCATCTGCCCAACATTTTGCCGGGCGTTGCGGCGCTGATCGGGCAGGTGATTTTGGCAGCCGTCTGGGCGCGTAACGCGCACCACGCGTATTTCAAGATTTTTCCGCCGCAGGCAACGGCTGTGATTTACGACATCCGCCAAGGCACGGAAAAACTGATAGGCAAGTATGGGCTGGACGCTAAGTACAAGGTTGTGCTTACTGCCACAGCCGAAGAATGCATTGCGAACCTTGCTATGCTGGACGGCGTCAGCACGGTATTTATGAGTGGTATTCACAGCCATGACCGCAATACGATTTTGAAATATTGCGTGGAAAACAATATCGGAACCTTTGTTATCCCTCGCATTGGCGACACCATTATGTCCGGCGCGTATCCGATGCATATGTTCCACCTGCCTATGTTAAAGGTAGGGCGCTACCATCCGCAGCCGGAGTATTTGTTCATTAAGCGTCTGCTGGACATTGTGATTTCTGCTGTTGCGCTGGTCGTTCTCAGCCCGATTTTTCTTATCACCGCGATTGCCATCAAAGCAACCGATCACGGTCCGGTGTTTTATAAGCAGATTCGCCTGACCAAGGATGGCAAAGAGTTTGGCATCCTGAAATTCCGCAGTATGCGCGTAGATGCAGAAAAGGACGGCGTAGCCCGTTTGTCCAGCGGCGACCATGATGACCGCATCACGCCTGTCGGCAAGGTGATTCGTGCCTGCCGCATTGATGAGTTGCCGCAGCTCCTCAATATATTGCGAGGGGAATTGAGCATCGTCGGCCCCCGCCCCGAACGCCCCGAAATCGCCGCCCAGTACTGCGAAGAAATGCCGGAGTTCTCCCTACGTTTGCAGGCCAAGGCGGGCTTGACCGGCTACGCACAGATTTACGGCAAATACAACACGACCCCCTACGACAAACTGGTTATGGACCTGATGTACATAGCCCATCCCAGCATTGTCGAGGACCTCAAGATCATGTTTGCAACGGTAAAGATCCTGTTTATGCCTGAAAGCACCGAGGGCGTTTCCGAGGGGCAGACGACTGCCATGAGTGGCAAAAACTAACGGCTGGATAGTTTGATTTTGTAGCAATATAGACAAAAATCGGGCGAAAATCCGAGAAAAGTGACATCAGGCATAAACATAGGTCTTTCGATGACATTATCATTCTTCGAGCCTTGCGGGACGATGAAAATATCATCCGAGGCTGAAATCGGTCTTGAAGATAAGGGTGTGATGTTCATAAGGACGCTACGGTAAAGAGCTGTTTATACCAGAGTACACAGAAGCGAAAAAGATGAGGAAAACGCTGAAAAGTATTGATATTACGGCATATTTTAAGGCTTTGTAGAGTCAGGCATAAACGAAGCGGTTACTGTTGCGAGACGATGAGCCGGAAATAAGGCTCACAGATGATTGTTACAGTAGGTTGAGTTTATGCCAGAGTCCACCGCGATGATATGAACGTAGAAAATGCAGAAAACCATTGATACTACGGCACTTTTTAGAAAATGTGACATCGGGTATAAACAAAGGTCTTTCCATAACAAAGGGACATAGAAAGACCTCCGCGCTGATGAGATGCTCACACAGACGAATAAAGACGGGAGCTACTGTGGCAATGATTTGACGCAGAAACGTTCATTGCAGCGGTACAGGACATAGCGGCAGTGTGACTCACACTGCTGAGGACGATTAGTAGAGCTTTATAAGAAAAAACGGCTCAGACTCTTGGAGAATAAGTCTGGGCTGTTTTGTGGTTGATAATATTTCATTGATGAGGAGTACAAAGATATGAAGGTGGCGTATTGCACTGGATTCTGGTGCACGAATATCGGAAACGGTTTTTTTAGTTTGGGTGTAGAGTATGTGCTTAAGAAAATTCTGGGCGCAGAGAATGTGACAGTCGTTTCAGATTATCAAACCTACACAACAAGTTATGGAAAGCGGCTGTATCCTCATAAGAATCAGCTTGAGTACATCGCAAAGCTCGATGTGGATTATATTGTGCTTGCCGGTCCTGTGATTTCTAAGTATTTCCTCCCACTGTGGAAAGACATTCTGCTGGAACTCAAAGAACGTGGCGTAGGTTATATGATTTTGAGTGCTGGTACTATGAAGCTTGATGCTACTGCCAGATGTGAGGTTGAAGAATTCTTTAAGCAGTGTCCTCCGTTTGTTTTTTCGTCTAGAGAACGTGAAACCTATGAGGCATTTGGGAAATACGCAACTAATGCGTATGATGGAATTTGTTTCTCCTTCTTTACCCCGGATTACTATGCTCCCTGCAAGATTGATTTCGGGCAGCCGTACTGGATTTCCAATTTTGATAAAATTATTGAGCCGGAAATCTGGGTCGATGATTCTAGCCGGAAACACACCCATGAATTTGAATTTGACAATCAAAGGATTTTTGTTAATTCACCTTCTACGGTTGCAGCAAAAACAGATCGGTTTACAGATGCATTGATTTATGTGCGAAGCCTTCTGCCGGCACCGAAACGTGAAAATGAAATCGGTCGGTATAAGCTGGTAAGAACGGATCAGAGATTCCACCCGCATTTTAGAAGCAAAATTTACGCATATAAAAACTCCTTCTGTGCAGATATCCCTTACGGCTATATTAATCTGTATGCAAATTCTCAATTAACCCTGTCCGATAGAGTGCATTCCTGTGCGGTAACACTTGCATACGGTCATTCTGCAATGCTCTTTGTGAAGACTAATCGGGTGGGTCTGCTCGAGCGAGTTGGAGCAGGTGAAATAACAAAGAAACCTGTCAAATTGGATATGGAACTCATTTCAGAAGAGAAAACTAAACTTGTTCAGTGGTTAAAAACTGTGCTTCTATAAAGTGTTGTCGAAAAGGAGAAGTTAATGAATATTTTGTTGTTCATGTCCAGCGGTCTTGATACACCGGGTCCTTCATGGCATCTATACACGGCTCTAATCGAAGATCTTGTTTCTTATGGACATAAGGTTCATTTGATCGAGAGCCATTCTACCGGAATTAATCCGGATTGTCCTGAGAGACTGAAAGGACTTGAAAATTTCTCTTATGAAACCATCAATATAGAAACGGTCGCAAAAAAGGCATTCGCTAAGAGATATCTGGTGGGTGTTAAATACTGTTTTAAAGCTCGGAAGGTTTTCAAGGCTCAGCAGAATTTTGATGTAATGATGGTCCAATCGTGTCCGTGGGCTCCTTTTGCAATCACATTCGCAAAAAGCTGCGTGAAGACTCCGGTGATTTATAATAGTCAAGATATGTTCCCGGGGGCTTCTATAGCGAATGGTGCAATGAAGCAGAAATGGATGCAGAAGATTTTCTATATGTTTCAGAAGGTTGCCTATCGAAGAGCAGATCATATTTCTGTTATTTCAGAGGATATGAAGCAAAAAGTGATAGAGCAGGGCGTTCCGGCTGCCAAGATTACAGTTATCCCAGACTGGTATGATGATAAGAGCGTTCGAGAAATCCCGTGGGAAGATAATTTGTATGTAAAAAAATACGACTTGGAAAAAGATTGCTTCTATGTTCAGTTTGCAGGAACTATGGGCATGAACTTTGATTATAAGATGGTGCTTCGAGTTGCTGAGAAATTGAAACAGGAAAAGAAAATAGTGTTCCAGATGATTGGTCAGGGAAGCCAGAAGGATGACTTTGTTCATGCGGCTCAAGAAAAAAGGCTTGATAATATCGTGTTTCTGCCACTGGAGCCACAAGAGATGGTTCCACATGTGTATAGTGCTTGTTCAGCATGTTTGATTCCGCTTCCTCGTGGAGTTATTGGAAATTCAGTTCCAAGCAAAGCCGGACTTTTAATGGCATGTCATAGAGTTATTGTGACCTCGGCAGATGAGGGATCGGATTACAACGATATGTTCAAAAGAGAACAGATTGGTATGGCGTTTGATTGCGACGATTCGGATGGCGTTGCCAAAGGTATTTTAAAATTGAGGGACGAGCCGAAGTATTGCAGTCAATTGGCCGATAACGCCCAAAAATATGGAAAAGCCGTCTACGCAAGAACGGTGAACACCAAGCTTTATGAGGATCTGTATCGCAGAATTGGAGGAAAAGCATGATGAAAGTTCTATTATTGGGCTTTGGAAAAATTGCATATATGCCTTATATGAACTTTTATCTGGATGCACTCAAGGAACGGGATATTCAGTTTGAACTGATTTACTGGGATCGTGACGGGAAGTCTGATGCGGAAGTGCCACAGAGAATTTCAAAGGCATATAAGTTTGAGGAGCATCTGGAAGAGCAACTTCCGTTCAAGAAAAAACTGAGGTGTTTTGCAAAGTATCGTAGGTTTGCATTGAATGTCTTAAAAAATAATTCCTATGACAGAATTATTGTGCTGCATACGACACCGGGATTGACGTTGCTGGACTATCTGGTGCGAAAGTATAAAGGACGGTATCTTCTGGATTTTCGAGATGTATCTTACGAGTATATCCCGGTATATCGTAAGCTGGTTGGTATCCTTTCTAAAAACAGCGCCGTGACTTTCGTCAGCTCCAATGCGTTCCGGAAGTTTCTCCCCACGGAAAAGAATGTTATGACGATCCATAACTATCTGGAGGACTCTCTGAATCATAAAATGCTCCGTAAACAGGATGCAAGAGAGCGCAATGCGATTCGCATTAGCTATTGGGGGCTTGTCCGACAGGTCGATGTGAATAAAAAACTGATGGACGCTCTGGGAAGTGACCCTCGTTTTGAACTGCATTATTACGGAAGAATGCAGCAGGACGGAAGAGATATGGAACAGTATGCCCGGAATAAGGAATATAATAACGTTTTTTTCCACGGTACTTATATGCCCACCGATCGGTATGAGTTTGCTAAAAATACGGATATGATCCATAACGTTTATGACTGTGGGCACACTACGGGGAATGCAATGGGCAATAAATACTATGACGGTATTATTTTTGGCATTCCCCAGATATGCACGGCAGGCTCCCACATGGGCGATGTTGTTACGGAGCGACAGGTCGGTATGGCGGTGTCGCTTGATGGTAATAGCATGGCCGATGACATTTGGGCATATTACCACGATATCGATTGGGAAAAGTTTGAAGCAAAATGTGCGGATGCCTTGGAAAGCGTTCTAAATGAGCAGAAAATGACAAAAGCAAGGCTGTTAGCTTTTATTGGTTAATAGAGTGGAGATCACAGATGAGAATTGATTATGCGTCCAGCGCAATGGATGCGCAAGACTTCGCAAACCTATTTGAGAATAGTCCGAAAGCACCGGGGCAGCAGGCACAGAAATTCAACCGTCTGATGATACAGGGCTTGGCAGAAAATGGTGCAGTAGTACGGGCTGTAACGGCACGGCCTGTGACTGGAACAAATTGCCCGAGCAAGTTCCTCTCGGCCAATAGCGTCCAACGGGGAAAGGTAAGGTATCATTATTGTTCAGTACTGAATGTAAAGGGTATCAAGATCTTATGGCAGACAATTTCTGCGTTCGTAACAGTTGTGTTTGGCGGCTGTGATGCGGTCGTTATGGATGTACTGAATGCGTCGGTGGCCTATGGCGCTGTGACAGCAGCTCGTTTGCGGAAGAAACCCTGTATCGGGATTGTGACCGATCTTCCGGAATTAATGGTAACCGGAACGAACCAAAACCATGTGAAGCTCGTGCGGAAGATCATGCAGAAGTGTACCGGATATGTTCTCCTTACAGAAGCGATGAATGAACCGGTAAACCCTGAACATAAACCTTATGTGATCGTTGAAGCATTGTGCGATTCAACAATAAAACCTCAGCCGGAGGCAAAAGCGCAAACGAGTTGTACTAAGAAGTGTATGTATGCCGGTTTGCTAGATGCTCGATACGGTGTAAAAGCTATGGTGGACGGATTTGTCCTTGCCAATGTACCGGATTCAGAACTGCATATCTATGGAAATGGTCCTTATGTGGATGAGTTGCAGAAGGTGGCGCAGGAGCATCCGAATGTGATTTATCACGGAATTGCTATGAATGATGAAGTAGTTCGGGCAGAAATAGAGGCAGACTTGCTTATCAATCCGCGCCCGCCCCATGAAGAGTTTACCAAGTATTCGTTCCCTTCAAAGAATATGGAATATATGGCATCTGGCACACCGGTTCTTACGACGAATCTTCCCGGTATGCCAGAAGAATATAAGCAATATGTCTACTTGATCGAGGATGAGTCCGCAGAGGGAATCGCGAGAGCAATAAAGACTACTTTCGATACTGTGCGAAGCGAAAGAGACAGAAAAGGATATAGTGCACAAGAATTTGTTTTAAATGAGAAAAATAATTTATTTCAAAGTAAACGTGTTCTCTCAATGCTGGAGGCAAAGTAAGAGGGCGATGTTGCAGTAACGAGAGAGGAAATTCAAAATATGAATCAATCTTTGACTTATAAAAAACTCAGGGACTATATACTGATAGTGTTTGTGTATCTGTTTTTTCGAATGAACTCCTATTTTACAAGAGGGTCGACTATCGAGCAATTCTTACTTATTGGAAGGATTGCTATTATTGCACTTTCGTTTTTGTTAATTTTTCGTGTACGGTTCATTCCGAATAAAAGCATGATCATTCTCACAGTGGGAAGTAGTTTTTGGTTTTTCTTAACAGGGCTACAAAACTATTCAGGTGCAATAGATATACTGACAAACTTTCTAACCCAGATGTGGTGGGCATCTTTCTTGATCATTTCGTACCTACTTCTCATACAAGTCAGGGATGATGAGAGAAAGAAGATAATTAACATTGGTGTAATCGCATTTTATGTGTTCTCACTAAGATATGCTATATGGCTTCTGAGTGGAAATAGATATTGGAGCTCTGGGGGAATAAACTCAATATATTATTGCGTTCTCCTCTTGCCATTATGTTATTTGGCTGATAAAAAGACGATCAAATACTCAATGATTTTCATCGCGGCATTGTTGACAATTATCTCCGGAAAAAGAACAGCGTTGATTTCCATTATTCTCTGTGGATTTCTTCCACCGCTGCTTGAAAAAGACGATAAAAGAGGAAAGAAAAAAACTGGGACAATGGTGTTCTTGATGATCGTGTGTATAATGCTTGTGTATGTATCGGAGTATCTATCTAAATCAATCAATATAACTATTATTGAACGTATGCAGAGTTTGCAGGAGGATGGGGGGTCAGGTCGGACAACAACCTATGCACTTGTTTGGGATGCATTTAAGAGTTCAAACATTGTTAAGCAGGTAATCGGGCATGGATATAATGCTGTTTATCTTGATAAAATATCGATTTCATCTGCGCACAATGATTTTTTGGAAGTGCTTTATGATTATGGTGCAATCGGATTGCTTTTTTATGTCTTACTTTTATTTAATTTTATTTTTGAAGCAGTAAAACTGAGAAAAACACAATGTGAATCCTTTGCTGCTGTTACAGCTTCGATACTAATTTATATCACTCTATCCTGTGTTAGTCATTTGATTATATATCCAACATATAATGTTTTCTTACTGTTTATTATATCCATGGGATTTTCAGAGTATGAAAAGAATCAGAAAAATTCAGTAGGGGGTGAGGCAACTAAATGAAAGTTTTGCATATTAATTGTGCCGATTATGGGAGTACTGGTGCAATAATTGACAGCATTGCAAAATATAGCAATTTTGAGCATGTTTTATGTGCCCCTTATATTACTAAGCAACACGAGAAGTTGAAGACGTATAGTGTGTGTGTTCCACATGAACTGGGAGTGTACAAACGTATAGCGTATGTCTTGGGCTATCAGTATGGATTTGCACCTGTATCAACACTTAAAATTAAACGGATTATTGAAAAGGAGAATCCAAACGTTATTCATATTCACTCGGCAAATTGCAATGTTGTTAATATATACTCTTTATTAAGATTTCTTAAACAGAATAAGATTCCTTTTATCATTACCAATCATGCAGAGTTCTTTTATACGGGATCGTGTAGCCATGCATTCAATTGTGAAAAGTGGAAGTCTGGTTGCGGAAACTGTCCTCAGCTAAGGTTTGCAGCAAATACATGGAGAGACACAACGGCAAACGCTTGGCAGAAAATGAAAAAGGCATTTGCCGGAGCCAAACAATGCTATGTAGTATCTGTTTCCCCATGGCAAAAGAAGAGAGCGTTGGAGTCACCAATATTTTCGGGCGTGCAGCAACGCTGCATAATGAATGGAATAGATGCAAGCATCTTCTATGAAAAGAGATTTTTGAAGGAGGATGATTGGCGTACAGTTTTGTTTGTTACAGCTGATTTCAGCACTACAGACAAGTACAGCAAGGGTGGATTCTATTTGCTAGAACTAGCAAGACTCCTGAAAAATGAAAAAATACGATTTGAAGTTGTAGGAAGAACAGCAAGCAAAAAGGTAGAAGAGGATAATGTTCGAATAATTGGACCCGTGCATGATAAGAATGAATTAGCTGATTTCTACTGTAAGGCAGATGTGGCGTTAGCACTAAGTCAGAGAGAAACATATGGAATGACTGTTGCAGAGGCGCTGCTTTGCGGAACTCCGGTTGTGGGGTTTAAAAATGGTGGGTCCGAGAGCATTGCGCTTTCTAATCATACACAATTTGTTGAGTTTGGCGATGTTAAGAAACTGGCAGACATAATAAGGAACAAGTGGATTGACTATAAGGATATTCATTCAAACCAAATAGCACTTGAAGCTGAATATATGTATTCTGATAAAGCGATGGCGACAGCATATGAAAATTTGTATTTGGAGGTGATTAAGTGAAAAAAGCGTGTATTTTTACGTTTCATAATGTCCCTAATTATGGTGCGGTTCTTCAAACATATGCCCTGGCGCATTATATTGAGGCGAATTTTGGCTATCATGTAGATATTATGGACTTTCAATGTGAAGGAAATGGATCTGAGTTTGAACCAACTGAGTTTATAAAAATTGCTTGTAAAAGTAAGAAGAAAATCGTATCAATTTATAAAAAAATGATGATGTCTTTGTACTTCGAAAAAAGCTACAGAAGAAAGTATCTACGATTTCAGGAATTTAAAAAACGTAACCTATCGGTGATTCCATACGATATGACTCACATATATGATGCTGTGGTACTTGGTAGTGATCAAATATGGAATCCGGATATTACAGGTGGATTTCAAGCAGAATTTTTTGGACAGTCAAAGCTTATCAAAGGAAAAACTAATGTGGCATATGCTGCAAGTTGTGGGGATGTTTCTGCTTTATCTGAAGCTCAGACTAATGATCTAATTAAATATACCAGTAAATTGGATTATGTGGGAGTAAGAGAAAAAAGTCTTTCTGTGTTTCTTCATGAAAAGGGTGTTAATAATACCTGTACATTGGATCCAACTTTCTTGCTTTCTGCCAACGATTATAATACCTTAGTGCAAGATAAGGCGCAAGAAACTGATCCGTATATTCTCGTATATGAATTGCAAAAGAATGAGGGAATGGAAAAACTTGCGTTTAGAATTGCAAATGAAAAAAATCTCAAAGTTCGAATGCTTGTCGGGTATATAAGTTACTCTAGGAAGAAATCATATGAAATACGAGACGCAGGACCGACTGAGTTTTTATCACTTATAAAGAATGCTGATTATATTCTCACAAATTCGTTTCACGGGACAGCATTTTCGCTGATCTACAAAAAAGATTTCAACGTGGTTTTACCAAGAACAAGAACAAGCCGCGTTATTGATTTACTAAACGAAATAGGATTGATGAACCGTATTGTGGCAGCAAATGAATGCGAATTGAATTTCGAACATATTGACTATGAAACGATTGAAGATAGCATAAGAAAAATTGAGGTTTCTTCTAAAAGCTTTTTGAGAGAAGCACTAGGAGGTGATACTGATTGAATAAATACAAAAAACTCCTATCTAATACAGCTGCAATGACAGTTGGCCAGTTTTCTAGTAAGATCCTTAGCTTCCTTCTTATACCATTATATACGTCAATTCTTTCTACAGAGGAGTATGGAATTTACGATATAATTGTTACGACCGTTACACTATTGACACCATTTCTGACGCTTGTAATATCTGAAGCTATCCTGCGTTTCGCAATAGACAATGATTACGACAATCGATATATACTTACTATTGGTGTAACATTAGTTGTGCTGGGTAGTGGAGTTCTTATCCTGCTGTCACCAATATTTTCCCTTGCTGGTTCAATAGCGAAGTATAGAATCTGGATAGTTGTTTTCTTCTTTGTGATGAATTTGCACACGGTGTTAATTCAGTTTCTGAAGGGAATTAATAAGGTGACACAATATTCGATAATGGGTGTTATTAGTACAATGACAACCTTGAGTTTGAATATTTATTTTCTGGTTATTAGAAATTACGGAATTGTTGGATATCTTCTAGCGGCAACGATGTCACATCTGCTTGTATCGCTCATAATTATCATCCATAACAAATTGTGGACGTATGTAGTCAATCCGCTTTCGATACCGAGAAATGTATATAAAGATATGTTGCGTTTTTCCGTCCCTATGATCCCGAACTCTATAAGTTGGTGGGTAAGTGACTCGTCGGATAAATATGTAATACTATGGTTTCTGTCATCTGCAGAAGTTGGATTATACTCGATTGCGTATAAAATTCCTACTCTACTAACGATGGTTATGTCTCTATTTGTTTCTGCTTTTCAAATATCAATATTTGACGAGTTCAAAAAAGAAGATGGCTCGAATTTCTTCAAAACTGTATATACAAGCGTTATGATGGCACTGCTTGTGGCTGCCTCCATGCTTATTTTTGCATCTAAGTATTTAGCAGTTGTTCTATACAAAAATAGTTTTTATAGCGCCTGGATGGTTGGCTGTATTCTAATTTTTGCATTTGTTTTTAATTCACTGTCATCTCTTATTGGTACGATATACACTGCAACAAAAAAGACGAGCGTTTTATTTTATTCAACCTTGGCAGCAGCATGTGTGAATATAGTACTAAATATTATTCTTATTCCGGGCTACGGTTTGTATGGAGCTGCATTTGCAACGCTTGTCAGCTATGTATGCGTTTGGCTCATTCGTGCATTGCTTGCAAAAAAACAAATGGAAAAAGGATTTATAGACAGGAACTCTCTGATAATAATGGTTTTGATTGCTTTTCAAATAGTGATTGAATTGTCATCTCTTGAGTACAGAATGTTTTTGTCATTTGTTATTGTACTACTTGTCATTGCTGCCGCATACAAAAAACTAAGGAATAGTATTTTGTATGATAAGATTACGACAATTATAGAAAGAAGGAAATAAAAATGTCTGAATTTGATAACGCAACCCTTATGATCACTGGTGGTACTGGTTCTTTTGGTTCTACCGTTCTGAAGCACTTCTTGGACTCTGACCTGAAGGAGATCCGTATCTTCTCCCGCGATGAGAAGAAGCAGGATGATATGCGTCACGAGCTTCAGGCCAAGCACCCGGAGAACGCCAAAAAGGTGAAGTTCTACATCGGCGATGTCCGCAATCCCCAGTCCATCCGTGACGCTATGCCCGGTGTTGACTACATCTTCCATGCTGCTGCTCTGAAGCAGGTTCCTTCCTGCGAGTTCTTCCCCATGCAGGCCGTTCAGACCAACATCATCGGTACCGATAACGTTCTGCACGCCGCCATTGATGCCGGTGTCAAGCGTGTTGTCTGTCTGTCCACTGACAAGGCGGCCTATCCCATCAACGCTATGGGTATCTCCAAGGCCATGATGGAGCACGTTATCTACGCCAACGCCCGTGTGGCTGCTGAACGTGGCGGCACCACCATCTGCTGCACCCGCTATGGCAATGTTATGTGCAGTCGTGGCTCTGTCATTCCGCTGTTCATTGACCAGATCAAGGCTGGCAGCCCCATCACCATCACCGATCCCAATATGACCCGCTTCCTCATGAATCTGGACGAGGCTGTGGATCTGGTCATGTTTGCCTTCCAGCACGCCAACCCCGGCGACCTGTTCATCCAGAAGGCTGACGCTTCTACCATCGGCGATCTTGCCAAGGCTGTCCAGCAGCTGTTTGGCGACACCGGCACCAACATCATCGGCACCCGTCACGGCGAGAAGCTGTTCGAGACCCTGATGACCCGTGAGGAGCGTTTGCGCAGCCAGGATATGGGTCACTACTTCCGTGTGTCGGCGGATAACCGTGACCTGAACTACGATAAATTTGTTGTCAACGGCGAGGTACATACTATGGCGGACGAGTCCTACACCAGCCACAACACTACCCGTCTGGATGTGGAGGGCACTGTGAAGAAAATCCTGACCACCGAGTATGTCCAGAATGAACTGAAGGGCATCCCGAATGTCTAAAGAAAAGTTGCTGCTGGTTGGTGCCGGTGGCTTCGGGCGCATGGTGGCAGAGCAGGCAATGCTTCAATACGACTGTGCCTTTGTGGATGATGGACAAGTTGTTGGCGCTGAAATTTGCGGCATTCCGGTGATTGGCAATCTTGCTGATCTGCCGGAACTGCGGAAAGAATACGGCTTGTTAGTGGCCGGGATTGGCAACAACCAGTTCCGAGCGCAGGTGTATGAGAAGGCAAAAGCCCTTGGCTATGGGTTCCCCAACATCGTTGCACCGAGTGCTTACATCAGTCCATACGCCAAGTTGGGATGTGGTTGTGTGGTGCTGCAAAACGCTTGCGTCCAGAATGGTGCATTCATTGGCAACGGTGTCCTGCTGAATGCCGGAACGGAAATCCACTGTGATGCAGCCGTAGGGGACTACGCCCTGATTTACACCAACAGCGTCGTTCGCACCGGTGCCACTGTGGGCAACTTTACCCGCATTGGCAGCAACTGCGCCATCTGCAATAATGCAACTGTGCCGAATGGCGCAGATATTCCGGACTGCACCGCAGTACACTAAGAGGCGAGAGAATGAACATTCTAGTCACGGGTGCCAAGGGCATGGTAGGAACCGCCCTGTGCAACAACCTGAAAAACATCCGGGATGGGAAAAATAAGGCTCGCCCGGCATTGGATATTAAAGAAATCTACGAGTACGATCTTGATTCCACCCCGGCGGAGCTGGACGAGTACTGCCGTAAGGCGGACTTCGTGTTCAATCTGGCGGGGGTGAACCGCCCGGAGAATCCGGAAGATTTTATGAAGGACAACTTTGGCTTTGCATCCGACCTGCTGAACTGCCTGAAAAAGCACAACAACAAGGCGACCATCATGCTGTCCTCCTCCATCCAGGCCACCCTGGCTGGACGCTTCGGCAACAGCGAGTACGGACGCAGCAAGAAGGCTGGCGAGGAACTATTCTTCCAGTATGCTCAGGAGACTGGGGCTAAGGTTGCCGTCTACCGTTTTGTGAACCTGATGGGCCACAGCCGCCCCAAGTACAACAGCGCCGTCAGCACTTTCTGCTGGGCGGTTGCCAATGACGAGCCCTTCACCGTTAATGACCGCAGTACCGAGTTGGAACTGCTGTACATCGATGACCTGGTAGAAGGGATGTTCGACCTGTTGGAAGGCAAGGAGCAGCACTGTGAATTTGACGGTGTGGAGACTGTTCTGCAAGCAGATGGGCGCTACTGCTGCGTCCCCGTGACCCACAAGGTCACGCTGGGGGAGATTGTGGATTTGCTGCAGGAGTTCAAGGCGCAGCCCACGACCCTCATGATGCCCAAGATGCCGGACAGTTCCTTTGCGAAGAAGTTGTACTCCCTGTACCTGACCTATCTGCCCACCGACAAATTTAAGTATGCTTTGAAGATGAACGTGGACAACCGTGGTTCCTTCACGGAACTGGTGCATACCGCCGACTGCGGGCAGGTGAGCATCAACATCAGCCGCCCGGGCATCACCAAGGGGCAGCACTGGCACAACTCCAAGTGGGAGCTGTTCATTG
>ERZ836877.1892-NODE-1892-length-29892-cov-10.561384_pt1 | contig 29892 bp, 13 predicted proteins | sample MGYA00519469_ERZ836877 | MGnify/ENA primary metagenome ERZ836877 (study PRJEB31850, sample SAMEA3708809) | human gut metagenome | biome: human gut; feature: human-associated habitat; material: faeces | place: China | collected 2014 ... | reverse complement strand
AATGACGGTGTAAATGACGGTGTAAATGACGGTGTAAATGACGGTGTAAATGACGGTGTAAATGACGGAGATATATCGACGACAAAAACGACTGAACGACAACAACAAATCATCAATCTCATAAAGGCATCTCCGACAATCACCGCCAAACTGATGTCGGAAACCTTGTCTGTGAGTCTGAGTACGATTGAACGCAATCTTGCTACGCTAAGAACTATGGGACTATTGAAGCGTAAAGGATCTGACAAAAATGGCGAATGGATGATTAAACAATAAGTAGCTGCGAAGAATAAATGCACATATTAACATTTATTCTTTGAGCTACTTAATACAAACGCAAGACGAGAAAGCTAAAGCTTTACCGTCTTGCGTAGGCGGATGTCGCTGCTGGAGGCGGCTACTATTATCTCGTATTTGCCGGGGTCCGTTACAAAACTTTCGGTTTCGGGATCGAAGTATGAGAATGCTTCCATCGGCAGCTTCACCTCATATTTCTCTTTACCTCCCTTCGCTATCATCTTTTTATCGAAACCTTTCAGTTCCTTATACGGACGCACCACCTTCGGTTCTATGGGCCGTACATATACCTGCGCGGTCTCCATACCCTCCATATCGCCGGTGTTGGCAACCTCGAACGACACCTCTACCCCATCTTTCACCTTCTTTGTCTTGAGATCGGAATATTTGAAAGTGGTGTAACTGAGTCCATGACCGAACGGGAAATTGGGCTTCACGTCCGACGAATCGTAATGGCGGTAACCGACCATCAGGCCTTCGCCATACTCCACGCGCTTGTCGCCGTCAGCATCATAATAGAAATCATAGGCGGGATTGTCTTCCCATTTCTTCTCGAAGCTTACCGGGAGCTTGCCGCTGGGATTCACCATGCCGTAGATTATCTCGGCAAGAGCCGTGCCACCCTCCTGGCCGGGATAACCGGCCCAGATTATAGCCGGAACCTTCCCTATCCAACGCGACATATCCACATTGCTGCCTGCGTTCACGACCACCACCGTACGGGGATTGGCCGCGACCACCGCCTCTATCAGATCATCGTGGTACTGAGGAAGTTCAAACGGACGGTCGTTGCTCTCACGCTCCAGGCTGTTATTGAAGCCTACCGAAACAACCGCCACCTCCGATCCGCGGGCCATCTCGGCCGCCTCGGCTATCGGCAGACGTTCCTCCCTCCAACCGAACGATACGTCTACCGGATGCACATTGGCGAAATATTCCAGTTCCACCGGATACTCCTTACCCACCTCCATCGGCACGACGACCTCTCGGAGCGTTATGCCCTGGTTACGCCATTCGTTTATCTTCTGCTCACCATCTATCTTAAGGCGGAAACCGTCGAAACCCCTTACTACAAAGCGGTAATCGGCAGTCTTCTCGGGACGCACCACCCCACTCCAGCGCATAGAACAGTGGTCGAACGGCAGACCACGGTTCTCAGCAGCGATATGATAACCGTTGTCTATCTTGACAATGCTGTCTACCTTAACCAACGCGGGTTCTCCCTGAAGTTTCGGATTGGGATAATACTCCCCCTTAAGTCCTTTTTCCATAGAGCCGGGAGCGGTATAGAACACCGAAGCCTCCACGGTCTCGGGCAATGTCGGCAAACCTGCGTTGTAAACCACCTCGACACCCTGCGGGGCAAGAGCACGCATCCCTTCGAGCAACGATGTGCTGTGGAATGGGAACGTGTATGACGAACCGCCTCCGGCATTGTAAGATGCGGCGTTGGGACCTATTACGGCTATACGCCCGTCGCGTGCCGGAAGAAGGCGACCCTCGTTTTTCAACAGCACCACACCCTCGCGGGCCAGGTCAAGAGCCACACGGGCACCATCCGGATTGTCAAGGGGTATGGAGGTCTCGAAACCCTGACGGTCAAAAAATCCATACTTGAAAGCCAAGCTCAGTATGCGGCGCACCTTCTCATCGATGGTTGCTACACTTACCTTCCCCTCATTGATAGCCGGTATCAGGTTCTCACGGTTCATGAACTTTCCACGGGGCATTTCCAGATCAAGACCACCGTTGGCCGCTTCCACAGCATCGTAAGTCGCGCTCCAATCGCTCATTACGACTCCGTCAAACCCCCACAGGTCTCTAAGCACATGGTTGTTAAGGTAAGCGTTCTGGGTAGCGTGGACGCCATTCACGGGATTGTAGCTGTCCATGATGCAACCGGCATCGGCATCGATCACTCCGGCTTTGAATGCAAGCAGATAGATTTCATGTAGAGTGCGCATATCCATGTCGCTGCTCACATTATTACGATCCCATTCCTGATTGTTGGCCGCGAAATGTTTCAGCGTGGCGGCCACACCCTGTTCCTGCACACCCTTCACATACTCTACCGTAGCCTGTGCGGTAAGGTAAGGGTCTTCAGAAAAATACTCATAGTTTCGGCCGCACATCGGAGCCCTGAGTATGTTCATGCCGGGAGCCAGCAATATGTGTACACCCCGGGCACGGCTGTCGCGGCCCAATTGAACGCCTAACTCATGCAAAAGATTCCGGTTCCATGTCGAGGCGCTGGTAACGCCTGCCGGATATGCGGTAGACCGCCCATCCTTGTGCGTGCCGACCGGACCGTCGGTCAACTTTATCTCCGGTATACCGAGGCGGTCTATACTCCGGATATACATCTCGTTTATGCCGCCTATATAATCGATTTTCTCTTCAAGTGTCATACGCGAGAGGATATCCTCCACGCGAGGGTCGGCAACCGTTTCCTTCGCCGAATATGCCTGTGCCTGCGCCACGCATCCCAAAACCGAAATGGCCGTGGCAATAGCTGTCTTCAACATCTCAATCTTTTGAATTATAAGGTGCTTGAATATAGTTCCTTAACGTGTTCCAATAGAATTGAAAGGTTCACCGTTATTACTTTTTGTTTATCACTTTACCGAATTGCTCGCGCCAGATATCGTAGCCGGCCTGCGCGGGGTGCAGACGGTCTGACAGGAAAAGTTCCGGACGCACCTTACCGTCGGAGGTGAGCATCGGCGTGTGGATATCTATGAATCCGGTGCGTTCCTGACTCTCGGCGAAAGCTTTAAGACGACGGTTGAATTCCTGGATTTTACCCAGTACGTTCTCTCTTACCGGCGAAGGCTTTACCGATACAAGATATATCTCCGCATCAGGTTTCATGGCACGGACCTCATGGAAAAGCCGTTCCATGGATGCCATCATCTCGTCCACTTCCCATTTGAATCCTATCTCGTTGTCCCCTTCATAGATAATTATCCGTTTGGGGTTGAAAGGCTCTATGAGAAGATGACGGTAATTGTAAAGGTCTATCGCCTTGGTACCCGATATGCCACGGCGTATCACATTCTTGCCGGGGAAATCGGTCTCGAGACTCTTCCACATGTCTATCGACGAACTGCCGACCACCAAAGTGGCGTCTTTCAATTCCGCCTGCTCGGCATCGCGCTCCATGTAGTCGTTTATCTTTTTCTCCCACTTAAGCTGCTGTTTCATCGGCGGGAGTCCCTTCACCGGCTTACACTCGGCCACATTGCCCCTTACCAATATGCGGCCAAGTCTCAGATATTGCTCCGCATACTTGGCAGGATTGGCCGTGATGTCGGCCAGATGCCCCTCCCCGAGTATTTTCCGTTTGTCGCAGGCATCCTCGCTCAGTTTGAGCGTTACCTGATGCAGACCCGGGGCTACCTTTACCCATACGTGCTGACCACGGTAACGGTTGTCGCACCAGCGGTTGAAGCGGTTCAGCCAATGAGACCCGACAAGGTCGGTGGCCTCGAAATATTCGAATCCTTTATCCTTCACATTGCGCAGACGCACCATCTGACCATCCACATATACTTCAAGCTGCCCCATCTCCGGGCCTCCTATGTCGAAAAGGCCGAACATATCCCCTTCGAACGCGAACGAAATAGTGGATTTCGGATGATCACTGGTCATTACGGTGTCAAACCAGTTTTCGAACTGCTTGGCGGGCGCGCCGTCGGAAGCCTTTATCTGTTTCCAGAGACCGTGGGTCTTGCATATCCCGGCAGGCACGTACATCGTGGCCTGTTCCCACTCCTCGCCATATAGCGGCTCGGGCAGAACGGCCTTCTTACCGTCAGCCTTTCCGCAAGCGGCAAGCATCCTCGCCACCGCCTCGGCATATAGCGAACCACCCGTAGCCACGGGATGCAGACCGTCTCGCGAGAAAAGTATCATACCTTCATCCTCTCCGGGCATTCCCTGCCACATAACCTGCCCATCGGCCTCAAGCATGGCGACCGATTTTCCCATGTGGACGGACGGTATGCCGTAATGAGCTGCCAGACGCTCCTCCTCGACAACAGATTCAGGCAACTTACCTTGCTGGTAAAGACGCATCTGCGGCTCAGTAACGGAATAAAGCAGACAGACATCGGTATCGGGATCTTGTTTCTTTATCTTCCGTATAATACCCTCCATCGCAGGGGTATAGGCACCGTTTACCGAAAACTCGACCATAACAAGGTCAGGATTCTGGCTGAGCACATGCTCCTGCAGACGGCTCGCCCCCAAGTCGGCTCCGGTACCGGCCACGCCGGCGTTTACGAAAGTAAACTTGACACCGGGATACTTCGATTCCAGATAGTTGCACAGCTGCAATCGGTAGCAGTAATCGGCCTGGGTGATGCTTCCGCCCAGGAATGCCACCGTAACCGGTTCGCCACGCTTCACTTTCGAGAAGAATCCGGGGAGACCTCCGCGAATCTCATACTCTCCCTCTATTGTTCTCGAATCAGGGTTAATGACCGGAATATCTGAAACCTGCCGGGTTTCGAATACCAATGGGGAAGCCGCCGTGGCATCCGGATCCATCCCGTAGACCCCTAACGCCGAACAGGCGACAAGGAAGATATATAATGCTTTTCTCATAGTTTTGTCTTTCTCACAGCTTTATCGCTGTTTGATTATCAGAGTTCCACTTCTATGGTGCGTTCCGCACCTTTGGCATCGGATACCGACACCTTCAGGGGCACTTTCTCGTCATACCCGAAACGGGAGAATGACCATTCATAAGGATAAGAGGAAATCTCCCTGTCCTCTCCGGCACATGCGACACTCACACGCACCCCCTCGCATGGAGGAGTCTCGCAATAACCATACACCGAATCCCATCCGAATGGAGAGCGTATGCGGAAGAAATGTACCTTTCCGGCCTCCGTTCCGCTTTCCACGCTCTTATAGCCGTCGGCAAGAACAGGTATCGATTCCATATCCTTTATGGGAGTCAACGAGGCGGCTTTGCTCTTGTCCACAGGCACAGAAAGCGCGGCGAAACCACCCGCAGGTATGGTAAGGGTCATGTTGTCTCCATCGCACATCGGTTTGAGCTTGGAGGCATGCTCCTTGGCTTGGGACGCATCGGCGATACCGGCGAACGCCTTTCCGAGCGTAAGGGTGGTCTTCTCATCGTTTTGCGACTCGTTGCTCAGCAATATCCACAGACGGCTGTCGGAAACAGCTGTTACATAATTCACCTCGGGATTGGAGCTTTCCACCAACCCTTTGGCCATCCAGAGCGTGGCTTTGTCGCCATATACGCTACCCTTCGCACCGCCATACACACGGTTGGAGAACCATACGAATCCTTCCTGACGGCCATATGGGAAATCCACCTTACCCTTGCTGCGCCCTATTGCCTCCGATACCAGGAAATCGGCGGTGAAAGCCAGGTGCGGGGGTATATGGTGATAGTATATCGAGCTGACATCCGGACCCTTGTATGGGAAATCCTCGGCCATGGTTATATCGGTGTAACCGGTTGCGTAATAACCGGGATAGTTGGTAAAGCGCCCTATCACGGCATTGCGTGCGTAGGTGCCGAATATCCTCTCTCCGGTATGGTCTCCGAGGCGCATCAGCGCCGGGGCCCAGTTGCTCATGAATACCGGTCTCACTTTCTTCCCTTTGGCACGCAGGAAGTAGGTGGAAGGCTGCTCGAATCCGAGCCCCACGGGGGAAACGGTCCACTGTTCCACCTCATGCTCGGGCGCATCCCCCTCCACTCGGGGGAAACCGAGGCGATACTGCTCGTTACCCTTCCACCACATGGTCGCGTTACCGTTATAGACACCTCCCGGGTGTATCGTCATCATCTCATCCTTCACCGGAGGCCATGAGCGTATACCCGCGATAGTGTGGGCACTGCCCTTTCTCGCGGCATCAAGCCATTGCGGATCGGAGGTCTCTTCGTAGAGGTCTATGAAATTCACCCAGGGGGCATACATGGTGGAATTATAGAAAGCCTGATAGCGCATAGGTTTCGCGCTGTTGGTGTAGATGTGCATCTTGGCATCGCGTTCCGCCGTTGATGTGGCCTTGCGCAGCCACTTGCTGTCGCCGGTCATGCGATAGGCATGCAACGCCTGTACCCAGCTTAGAATCGGCACCGAATATCCTCGCGGCACTCTCAGTTCGCCGCCGGGGAGGGCTATGTCGCGCAGCCAGGCGTTGCGACCGCCGAGCAGACGGTCGAGACCTTCGTAGTACGACGTGGGGAATTGCGATCCCACAGGGTTGAATCTCAGCGTCTCCGGGTCTTTGTTATATCCTTCGTCGGTAGTGGCGGTACTCCAGCGGAATCCCTTGCGCGACAACGTGTATTCGATTGTAGGCAACGCACGCTCCACATACATCTTCTCGTCGCCGGCGTTTATAGCCGCCGCCACAATGGCCAGAGGAGCCGAATGTACCACCGTCGGGGCCTTTGTGGGTTTACCCTCAATGTCATAGAAGCCACGCATGGCCGAATCCCAGCCGCCGCTGCCGTTGTCGGTCATAAGGTCGGTTATGGCAAACATGCTTTCGGTAAGCGATCGCACTGGCTGGTGGCGATAGTCGCGCACCTCGAATATGTTTTCCGAGATATCCTCAAGGGTAAGGTTCCACGACTGCGGAGCCACGCCGGTTATGAAACGGCGCGTAACGCATGTTCCGGCCTTCATCAGGGAATCATCCATGCCGAGCACAGGCGAGAAAGCCACAGGCTGCACCAGACCATCATTGTTAAGCAAGGTGAAGCCTACCGGCGAATAGTCCACGCCGCCCCAGTCGAGTGGGAAAGAGTCCAGATCGGCGGCCACGAACGCCGACATCGGCGTACCGGTAGTCGCGGTCTCGACAATCGCCAGAGGCTGAGGCATCATCGCGCTCAGGAGCATGTTGCGCTGCTCCGGGATACGTCCGTACTGCGCCATGGGAGGGAGAAGCACGTTGCTCACCATCCCCTGCGGTGCGGCATGGACCCCCATGAGAGCCAGGCTGTAGGTACCGTCGGCCGAAGGCGTGAATTCCAGTGTGAACTCGGCGCTTCCGCCGTCGGGCCTTATTCGCCAGTATCCCGTTACCTTATGGTCTCCGGCGGTAACATACTCCACCGCAATGGTATTCTTATCCTTGTTCCATGCCTTTACCGGCACCGCCTCGCAAAGCGAGCCCGACAGCCAGGGGTCGCAGTCGTCTCCCCCTATGCCCTTCCAGGATGGATAAAAGTTTTTGTAGGTAGGCTTCACTAATTTTGCACCACCGGTTATCACGACCACCTTATTATCTTCAAGCGGAGATATGAAAGGTAGCCACTTTCCGTCTGCCTTGCACTCCATTACGGAGGCCAGGGCCTTGCCGCCGGCACCTGCGTTCACATAACGGACACGCAGGTTCTTACCTTCGATTCCAGCGACGGTTCCGGCATCGCTTTCTATCGACAGCGGCGCGGTTATTATGGCTCCGGCAGAAAAATGCAGGGTAGCCAAAGGCAGAAATATGGAGAGTATTCTTTTCAAAACTGATAAGCGGATCATAACTGTATCAACGTTTTGCCTTATCGGCGAATTCAATCACCCCGTAGCCGTAGGGGTCAAGGGAGAATTCATGAGCCACACCTCCTACGGTGATGCTCCCTGTCTGAGGCATATTAATGTTATTCAGTAACAAAGCATAGATTGTTCCATCGGTTCCTGCGGCAGTCAGGGCCTCGACGTTCGGGTTATCGGGCACGGCGCCATCGGTCAGCACAAGAGCTGCCGGTTTGCCATTCACCGACCCGGGAGCGAAACCTACCGAACGGTGGGGGCCTACTTTGGGAGCCATAAACCCTTTGGGAAAGGAGATTTCACCATGACTACGTGTTTCAAGTTCCGCCACAAGAAAATCTGCGATCCATCCGGCCTGCCACCACGCATGATGAGGATAAGGGCCCGCCCCTTTGTTTCCGGCGTTCCAGTAATAGCTGGCCACCAACGTTTCAGGGTCGACATGAGCGTCGCGCCCCACCGCAGCCGCACGGGCCATGTCAGTAAAGATCCTCTCGCCCGTCATCTCGCCTATTCTCAGGAATGTGCCCGCATGGCTCGGCAGAAGTATCGGACCGTGGAGATTCGCGCTCCCGGCAACCCCGCCGTGCTCGAAACAGAGTCCGGTCCAGGCATCTTCCCACCTGTCGGGATCACCGCAATGGGTATAGATATTGGCGGCATACTGGCGTGCGGTCTCTATGGCCGCATCGCGATACCTGATTTCACCGGTAGCCTCATACAGCTCCATGAAAGCCTCCATAGCCTGTGCCGTGGCAAAGTCGGGCACAAACCTCGTGTCGCCGCATACGCCGAGCCAACGGGCCGGTTCCACGGCGTTAGCCATCAACCAGTCGGCACCCCGGCGGGCACTTTCCAGATAACGCCTGTCGCCCAGTATGCGGTAAGCCACAAGCTGCCCGTAGAAAGTGGGCCGGTAGTCAGCAAGATCAGTGAAACACTCCTTGCCGGCCACACTGTCGACCGCCACAGGCCAGCTTCCGTCGGGACGCTGACATCTCGACAGATAGTCGGCTCCGGCGCGAAGATGCTCTTTCGCCGCCCTGTTGTCAGGCTCGAACAGGCATATGTTGCCGAGGTCGCAGAGTATGTAGTAGGTTGTGGCCACCGGCTCGGTATAAGGGCCCCACTCCTCCACGAAGTCCCTGCTATCTCTCAGGTAGTATTGGCCGCGCGACGCGCCGTGCATCTCCCCCTCCTTCATGTTCTGCTGCTTCAGTTTGAAGTTCAGAGCGTAAGGCAGACGGCGTTCGGTTATCAGCGGATCGCCCGTCATCTTCCCCATCATCCACATCGCGCCGTAATCGGCGTTCTTCATCGCGTCTTTTCTGGCACGGTAGACACCACCCAGATAATCCTGGGCACCGATCGTATCACCCTCGAAGAGCAGGGTGCGCCAGCGCGAGGTGCTGTCGCCCACCACATACCGGCGTATGCCATGCAGACGCGAGGTAAGCGACCGCCCGTTACTGCGGCGTTCCAGCTCATCGGGAAAAGAATAAATATCGTTTACGACATGGTTATATACATTCCACCAACCCTTTGTACCGATAGTGTACACCACGGTGTAGTCCACAGACTCACCCTCATTGAGGAAAGAGCCCTCCTCTCCTATCACCGGATGGCAGAGCGTGGGAAACACCTCTCCCCTCGGATTCATGGCCGACAGGCCAAGTTTCCAGCTGTCGGAAAGTTTCGTGCCTTTGGCCCTGGGATCGGATGCCGTACCCGGCACCGGCGTTACCGCCAGAGTAACCCCCTCTTCGGTAGTGAGCACCGAAGTGAGCGTAGTGGCGCAACGGTCGCGATAAACCACCGGCACGACCGGCACACCCCACTGGTAGAGATAGGCGTGTGTGAAGTCGGCAGAAATTCCACGGCCACGCATGGCGCCCGGTATCAGGGCGTAATCTATGTCGGCAGGCTCTATTCCGGCCAGCGTGGGGGTAGGTATGGAATACCATCCCGGGCGATGCGCGGTAAGGGTCAGGGTAAGCCTGAGGTCATCTCCTCCTGCACGGCTCCAACGCTGCCTGACACTGAAATCCTTACCCTTGTAGAGAAACTCCACCACACTGTCGCCCCGACAGCTCATTTTCTGCGGTCGGTAGGATATCGGCTCGGCACCCTTGCCGAGGGCGACCGGACCGGTGGCTTTCTTCCAGGATGGAATCATGTACCGGTATTGAGCTTCCGGTATGTCGGCATCGCCGCCGAAAGCGGCAACCGACAACGGCTCATCCGATGGAGCCTCCGCGCTGAACAGAACCATGTCCGCGCCGGCGGGCGCGCCAAGGTTCCGTTGTCCCGCCGCCACGGAAGCCACACCCCATCCGGCTTTGGTCTTGCGCCATGTAACCGACGCCTCGCCGTTGCCGAGGGTTACGCTACCGGCTCCGAAAAGAGTCGCGGGAACGAGAGCCGTCAGCACAAGGGTCTTGAACCTGTTCATCTGCAATCCTCCCGTTACCTTATTCAGTTACAGTGATCGTTACCGACGTGGTAGAGAAATTCTCGCTGTTGTGCCATACCGACGACGATGCGAAGACAGCCTGATATGTACCTGGCTTCTCATAGACATGGGTATAGGAATCCATACGGGTGCTGATATTCTTCAGTGTAACACCGGTGGCAGGTTCGGCCGCACGCAGGTTGATTCCGGCGGTTATGGCCCACACATCCTTGTCAGAAGTCGTCGCGTTGCCAGCGGCCAGCAGCTGGGTTCCCGGAAGAGTCCAATTCACCGAACCCGAAACAGCCACATTGCGCCATCCGGCGGTCTTGATATCGGCTACAGTCGCCACACCCCCTTCTGGAGTAACCTTGTCGATATTGATGCTGCGCACTACCCAACGGTTGCGGACACCCACACCGTCAAGGTCGAAATAGCGGAAAGCCAGATAAAACAGCGCATCGTTGCGGTCAGACAGGAATTTCTTCAGGCTGACTCTGCCCGAGGGTGTGTTCTGCCCCGTCTTCGAGGGGAGGGTGAACTCGGCGGTAACATCTTTCCACGTGGCGGCCTCGACATCGGCCGGAGTGTAGATACCGTTGAAATCATCGCTTACCAGCACCTGGAAGTTAGGGTGAACCTCGGTAGTATAATCGGTGTACGACACGAAATCGACCATCAGGTCATTGTCGGCATAGAGCCGGTCTTTAAGAGTGTATTCATGACCCGGTTCACCGGAATAGAACACGATGTTGTCGGCATCGCCGCTGATGCTGAATGTAACCGGCTCGCCCACCTTGTAGGTGTTACGCGGAACCGAAACGGAGAGCTCGGCATCGGGAGCCTTGTTTTCACAAGAACAGAGAGCCAAGGCGGCCATGCACACAAATGAGTATTTCAGGATATTCATTTTTTCAGAGTTTTTACCAACCCGCATTCTGGGTCATGGACTTGTTGATAATCAGTTCGGTGTTAGGTATGGGGAACAGCACATTGCGCTGGGTTACGTTAAGACCCGAATTGCCAGCGTAAGAGAACGACCCGCCGTTGGCGGCAGCCTCGCGGCCATAATCGTTCATAGTGCTTACATATATACCCCAGCGAATCAGGTCGAGCTTACGCATACCCTCGAAGCAGAACTCGCGGAAACGCTCTTGCTGAACGGCAGCCAGGAACTCCTGTTCGCCGCCAAGACCGGAAAGATCGCATATCTCGGAAGGAACGTCGGCCGGCAGACCGTAAGCGCGTCGGCGCACCATGTTCAGAGCCTCGTAAGCCTCGGCCGTGGGACCGTGATTCACATAGTTGGCCGCCTCGGCGAACATGAGCAGCACGTCGCTGTATCGCATTACAGGGAAGTTGGTGGAGTTGTAATACTGAGCCTTGACACCGGTTTCATATTCGCGGCGCCATTTTCCCGGGTTACGGTTATATATCTGCGAAGCCGTGAAATACTTGCGTGTGGTCTCGCCGGTATCGCTGTCCACATTGTAGTAATAGGGAGCGATGTTCCAGTCCCGGCGCAGGTCCCTCTCTTCATAAGCGTCATACAGACGTTTGGTAACCTGGATGGCGCCACCCGAATAACCGGTCTCGATATCGCGGCAGAGAATACCGTTCTCCACACCAACGCTTCCGGCCAGGTCCTCGCTGCCGATCTTGTTGCCGTACATTCCTACCTCCCAGATACATTCCTTGGGTTCGTTTATATCGCGGCTGTGGTTTATGAAAATCTGCTCGTAGCTGGGGTTCAGCTCATGTTTGCCGGACTGCATCACCTTACGGGCATACTCCAGGGCATCGTCATAGCGCGAAGTGTCGCGCAGGGGTTCCCCGGCCATTTTCAGATAGACGCGGGCCAGCACAGCCTGAACGGCGGTGAGCGACACACGCTCGTTGGTACCGAGGGCATCTATGTCGAGCACCATTTTCTCGGCTGTCTTCATGTCAGACTCGATCGAGGCATATATCTGAGCCAGGCTCGACTTGGCCAGCGGTTTCTCTTCGGGCGATTCGGTAGGCTCCAGTTTCAGGGGCACCTCGCCGAAATAAGAGGTGAGCAGGAAATAATAATATCCTCTGAGGAAATAAGCCTCACCCAGCAGAGCCTTCTGTTCGGGAGTGGTCAGAGCCTCGCGGTTTGTGTAATGCAGCAGATAGTTGGCGCGGCTCACACCTTCGTAGAGCACCTCCCAGAAGCGTCCCAGATCGAGCTGTCCGGCATCGAACTGCATCACACGGATATTGTTGGTGGATATATTTTTGTAGAAGCTCTCGTCGCTGATGGCGAAATAGGAATATAGCCCCTTGCTGTACATTCGTCCGTTAGGGTCTATAAGACGGTTGTAGACACCGTTGAGAGCGGAGCGAACCTGATCGGGATTCGTATAGTAATAATCGGGCGAAAGGAAGTCGGGTGTGGTCTCGAGATAATCGTCACACGATGAAAGGAGCAGAGCCAGACCCGTAGCCGCGATTGCGGTATATTTTTTCAGATTTTTCATGAGATAAGGCATTTTCAAAGGCTGATTTCAAGACCGAAAGTGAACGAACGCGAACGCGGATAAGGCGACCAGTCGAAAGCCGGCGTAAGAGCCGAGTCGTAGGTTGACACCTCCGGATCGAGACCCGAATACTTTGTCCAGGTAAGAAGGTTCTGGGCCGAGAAGTAGAACCGCAGCAGGTTGATTCCGGCCCGTTTCGTAATAGAGGCGGGAAGAGTGTAACCGAGTGTAACGGTCTTCAACCTCAGGTATGAACCATCCTCGATGGTACGGTCGCTGTAGGCCGTGGGACCCTGGCCGCCGATACGGAACAGAGAGTTAGATTGATTTTCGGGAGTCCATCTGTCGGCCACACTGGCGAACATGTTGAGAGAGGTTCTCGCCGTCGGGTCGCCACCTTCGAACTCTATGCGGTTGGCATTCTGTATCTGACCGCCGTAAGAGAACTGAAGGAAGATGGAGAGGTCGAAATCGCGATACTGGAAATTGTTGGTGAAACCGCCTGTGAACTTCGGGTTCGGGTTACCGATTATAGTCAGGTCATAGCTGTCTACCACCCCGTCGCCGTTGATATCGCGGTAACGTATGTCGCCGGGCTGGATGTTGGCACGGTCGTTGCCGTTGTTGGGCACACCCTTCTTGAGCACCCAGTCGTTGCCCACGCGGTCGAAGTCGCTGTACTGGTAGATACCGTCGAAGAGATAGCCGTAGAACATCGCAATCGGCTGTCCGGGCACGGCTATATATGGATAGGCGTTGTTGAAGTTACCCCAAATAACACGTGTGGCCAGCGAAGGCTCGTCGTCATTCAGCGATACGACCTTGTTGCGGTTGAATGCGATATTGAAGTTGGACTCCCACGAGAACTGACGGTTACGTATGTTTATCGTGTTGAGGCTCAGTTCAAGACCCTTGTTCTGTACCTTGCCTACATTGCGGTATGCGTTCAGGAAGCCCATCGACGGGGCGAGCGTGGCACGCAGCAGCAGGTCTTTGGTAGTCTTGTGATAAAGGTCGGCGGTAAACTTGATACGGTCATTCAGGAATCCGAGGTCCAGACCAAGGTCATACTGCACGGTCGTTTCCCATTTCAGCTTCGAGTTGCCGAGAGAGCCGGGCACCACTCCCTTCAGAGGAGCGTTGTTGACCGAATATCCCGATGTAGGCGATATGACGAGCGAGGTAAGCGAGGCGTAGTCCGTAACACGGTTGTTACCGGTGCTACCCACTCCGAAGCGGAGTTTACCCTGCGACAGCCATGTAAGATTATGGGCGAAGTTCTCTTCGCTGAAACCCCAGGCCACAGCCGCAGAGGGGAATGTGGCCCATCGGTTACCCTCAGGGAATTTGGAGCTTCCGTCGGCACGGAAGGTAACGGTAGCCAGATAACGCGAGCGGTAGCTGTAATCGGCGCGGGCCAGTACCGACATGAGAGTGTTGGAGGTACGCGATGTAGGAGCCTTCGTTACCACACCCTCGTCGAGGCCGGCGATGCCGAGCTCCTCGTTAGGCAGGTTTATCGCGGTGAAACCGTCGGAGAAATATCGGTTGTCCTGGAAAGTAAGACCGGCAAGGACCTTCAGCCTCTGTCCGCGCGGCATCTTAAAGGTATATGTAAGAGTATTCTCGTTCAGGAAATTGCTGCGGTCGTAATGGGTTATGCTGCCGTTCACTTTCTCGTTTGTACGGGGGTTACCCAGACGCGAACTGGAATTGTTGAATATATCCCTGCGCTGGTTTATCTTGTTGTATCCGCCCGAAACGCGGAGCACGAGATTGTCGAGTATCTTCCACTGCACGAAAGCATTGGCTATGAAAGTATGGGTATGCATTGGGTTATACTCGTTCTCTACCGCCATGAGAGGGTTGATACGGTAATCGCGGTTGGGATCGAGCGTATCGTCGTAAAGGTCTTCAAGAAGATCTCCCTGCCAGAGGGTAGGCACCGGACGGTAACCCCACATGCTGTACATGATAGAGGAAGTGGGCGAGGCATTCTGTTCGGAGGCTATGGTACCGTATTTCTTCGAATAGGTATAGTTCAGGTTCAGACCGACCTTTACGGTCTTGCTGATATTCTGGTCCAGGTTCAGACGACCCTGATACTTGTTGAATCCGCTGTTGCGGATCACGCCGTCCTGATGTACCACGCTGCCGGAGATAGAGTATCTCGTGGCATCGTTGCCACCGCGCACCGATATGTTGTGATTCATCACAAAGGCATTGCGGAGCACCTCGTCCTGCCAGTTCACACCCTTCACGTTCCTGTAGTCTTCAAGGGTCATCTTGTCGCCCAGGTATGCCGAAGTGAAAAGCTGGGGATTGCTCTCTATCTGATACTGCACGAATCCGTAGGGATCGAGCATCTCCTGCCGCTTGGTAGCCTGCTGCAGACCCATCCACATATTATAGGTTACCACAGCCTTGCCGGGCTTACCTTTCTTGGTGGTTATGAGAATCACGCCGTTGGCACCTCTGGCACCGTATATCGCCGTGGCGGAGGCATCTTTCAGAATTTCCATCGACTCGATCTCCTCGGGGTTGATCATGTTACCCACGGAAGTCTCGAGCGGAAAACCGTCTACCACATATAGCGGAGCGTTGCTTTGGGTAACGGAGTTGTTGCCTCGTATAACGATGTTGAGTTCGCTGCCAGGCTGACCGTCGCTACTGGTCGAGACGACACCGGCCACACGTCCGGCCAGGGCCTCCTCGAAGTTCGACACCGGAGCCTTCTGCATGTCGGAGACATCCACCTTCGACACAGACCCGGTAAGGTCCTTTCGCGTAGTGGAGCCGTAACCTACGGCCACAACCTCAGACAGCATTGTCGACGAAGTGCGCATACGCACATTGTTACGTCTTTTCGAAGTAAGGTTGGCGGTAGTGTTGTCGTAACCTATTGAGCGGATCTCAACCTTCATTTCGGGTGTAGGGCTGTCAATCTCAAATTCGCCGTTAAGGTCAGTAATCATTCCCAGGGGCTTGCCATCCTTCAGGATAGTCGCGCCTATCACGGGCTCGCCGTTCTCGTAATCCACGGCGACACCGGTGATATGATAACTGTTCTGGCCCGCGGCATCGAGCGCGGCCATAACAATCAGAAACAGGGTTAGTCTTAAGAGTTTCATCTGGTATCGGGTATGTTTATTTCACCATTACAGTGCTTATTTCACCATTACATGGAAAAGGGTTGCCGGGACCTCTTGCGATGGTTTACGGAGATGTATGGATAGCGTGCCGGTAACTGCCGGAGGGTTAAACTTCAGGCGGTTTACCGACTTGTAGTTGCCTTCGACTCTCGCCAGCACTTTTCCCTCGCCGTCGGTAACCTGGTAGTCTCTCACGCAGTAAGGCATCACACTCTCGCTATGGCCCATCTGCACGGTTTCCATGGCGTGGTCGAAGTCTGTGTCGAAAAATAGTCTGAGTTCGCTGATAATCTGTTCTGTAGGCCAGCTGAGCGTCAGCGACGGATCGGAATCCTCGTTTGATGCGGCCCAGGCATTGGTACCTCCTTCGGGACGCATCACCCCGTTTTTCAGGAATTCGGGGCTGAATATATGCAGTGCCGGCGACAACCGGAAAGCGATGTTCTTGCTTTCGGGTCTGCGCAGCGGACACCAGAACTCGAAGCTTTCTATACCGATTCCGGCGGGTGGATCCTGGCGTCCGTAGTTCGATACAGCCAGGTTTATCTGATTCAGGACTGTTGTGGTACCGGTAATAAGGTCATTGCTCTGAGGCATCATGACCTTGTCGTTGGCCATGAAGCATACAAAGATATATTGTCGGCGCGGGATTTCAGTCTCGAATTTGATTTTTATTTCATTATCCCCCTCTTTCAGCTCATATTTTTTCTTTTCGATAAGTCCGTCGGGCGTATAACCGTTACCGCATACGGCATGGCGAAGCTCGACTTCGAGAACAGTGGGTTCGGAAGCTTTAACAGTGAGCGATATGGCCGGCATCTTTCCGGCCTCCACCGGGAAGAGGGCCGCGGTAGAGAACTTCAGGGGAGCAAACCGGCCGTTATGCCGGTAGCCGTCGAAAAGATATACGCTGCTGGCCTTCACCTCGGCTGTGTTCAGCAGATCTGAGTCATCCTTAAGTTCCAGTCCGGGGATGTAATGCCCCCATGAGAGAAGCTCACGCTGCAACACCTTGATACGGTCGGGATCCACGAAATCGGCCGGCTTGCAGTCATATCTGTTGCAGAGGGCCAGAGCGGTGCCTATTACCTGACCTCCGCAAGCCGAGGTACACATTACACGTGTGGAACCGTTCGCCACATGGGTCGTGCTTATTATTCTGCCGCCGAACATTAGGTTGTCGATATGGTCGCCGAGATAGCAGCGGTATGGAATCTGATACACACCCTTGGAGTGCCACTGGTTGCAGGCCCGTCCCGAAGCATAGACACCGTTGGAGGGGTGCAGGTCTATGGCCCACCCGCCGTAAGCCACGGCATCGTAGTGTGTGTGCCGCTCTATTATATCTCGCTGGTTGAGAGTGTACAACCCTACCATACGGCGCGATTCACGCTTACCCGGGATAGTACCTACCCATTCGAGGGTGTAATTGGCCATTTCGGGGAACTTCCCCGAGTTCTTTATATAATCCCATATGCCGTATACCACTTTCCACAGCTCACGCTTTATATCTTCCGAATCATGGATAGTGTCGAGACGGCCGCCATATTCTATCCACCAGTACTTGCATCCATGATGATGTATGGAGAAATACTGGTCGTTGTGAATCTTGCTTATGTGCCGCTCCACATCCTTGAGGGCGAACTGAGGGGCGACATATTTGACCGGCTTGCCGGTATCCTTCATATAGAAGAGAATGGTATGGCCAAGCAGTTCGCCGTATATGTCGCGGTCGGGGGCAAATCCTTCGTCGTAATCCTCGCGGGACTCGGAACCCATGCGATAAGGGGAGCCGGCCAGATAACTTACCAGTCCGTCGCCGCTGCAGTCGGCGAAATACTTGCCGCTTATGCGGTAACTTGTCTCGTTGATGGCATTGTGGGCAACCACATGCGAGATAGTACGTTTATCTTTCTTACCTACGGAATGAACCACGGTATTGAGCAGCATGGTTATTCCGGACTGATGCATCACCATGTCGAGAAGAACGGTATCGAATATCACCGGGTTTCCCTCACGGTTGCGATATAGGTTCTCGGTCATAATCTCGTCGATAATGCCACCTTCGCGCGACCAGCGGTTGTTGTTACCCATGTGGGATGTCGCGCCGAGAGCCCAGAGTCTCACCTCGCTCGATGCGTTTCCACCGAGTACGGGTCGATCCTGCACCAGCACCACCTTTGCGCCGAGACGCGCGGCCGACAGAGCGCAACACACCCCGGTAAGACCTCCGCCTATCACCACCACATCGGTATTGATTTCTATGCTACGGATATTGCGTGATTCTACAAATCCTTGACTGTTCATATGTGTTTATTTAGTCGTTAGTCATTTGTCATTGTCGACTGCGGCTGCGGTTGCGCAGGAAAATGAAGATACCGGCGAAAACTATCGCCAGGCCGATCGAGACAGGTATGGCCACACTCTCGCCCGACATCGCTCCCAAAGTCGCGATTACGGCACCGGCCGAGCCTATAGCCACGCCGAGCACCCGTCCCGTAAAGCGGTTGGCGGCAGCGGCGGCCGAGGCGTTTTCGTCAGAAAGGGTCTGCACGGCAGCCTCGGCGGCATATTCCTTGTAGCGGGGATCGCGATACCCTTTCAGGGCCATCGCGATTTCAAGCAGGATAAGGAGCGCGAGCGGAAAGAAGGCTCCTACAGCCATTTCGGTACTGCGGCTCAACTGCAGGCCCCATATGGGAGTCACGAACTTGAATATCAGGTTTACGGCCAGACTTACGAGCGTAACCGACAATGTGCTCTTGGCGTTCGCCCTCTTGCTGAACAGCGACCAGATGACCGGAAGATAGATAGGCACACCAGTAAGGGCCGCCACGCTGATGACCACATTCACTATTCCGCCCATGCTCTTCACCAGCAAAGCCACGATAACAGCGAGCACACCGAAGCCGAGAGTGGATATACGGGCCACACGCATCAAAGTCTTGTCGGAAGCGTCAGGCGACAGACGACGGAAAATATCGTTGGTAACCACTCCTGCCGAAATATTGAGTGTGGCGTTCAGCGAACTTGCGGTAGCGAAAATCATGCCTCCCAACATCAGTCCGAGAAGTCCGGCCGGCATAGCCACCTTGCACATGAGCAGATAGGCATTCTCGTTGTCGAGTCCGGCCAGCGAGGGGTCATATATGCGATATATCATCGGGGGAAGCATCCAGAGTACACCGCTTACAAGATAAAGGATGCCGAAAAGCCAACCTACCTTGCGGCTTTCTTTCGGAGTCGCGACGCTCGTGTATCGCTGCACATATGCCCAGTTACCCCCTAAGAAGAAAGAGTTGTAGACACAGAAGGCAGTCAGGAACCACCATGTATACTCGCCGTTGACAGGTATCATGAATTCCTGCGGTATGGAGTTGAAGAACTCTCCCACTCCACCAATCTTGCCGAAAGAGAGAGGCACCACTATGACCACGGCGGCGAAGAGGATAACGAACTGCAGCACATCGGTAACCACCACTCCCCTCAGACCGCCTATAGCCACGTATATCATGCTGAAAGCCCCCAGCGCGAGTATCGAGGCGGTAAGTGGTATTCCTGCCGTTACCTCAACAATTTTCGCGACCGGATAAAGGAAGCTGCCGGTTGTGAACACCGAAACGGCAAGGAAAATATAGGTGTAGAATTTCTGAACCCTCACCCCGAGCCTTTCTCTGATATATTCGGCTGCGGTAAGACAATGGGTGCGCTGCCAACGGGGCGCGATCCAGGTACCGACCACAAAACCGGCCACCGACATGGTAAGCTGAATCATGATCGCCACAATTCCGTATGAATAGGCTATTGAACCCCAGACCACGAAGGTACCGGCCGAGAAAAAGCCCATGAAAAGGGAAAGGCCGTTCATTCCCCAGGGTACGTTGCCTCCGCCGGCAAAAAAGCTTTTCATGTCGCGTCCGGTGCGGGAAAAAGCCGCGCCGGTAGCCATCACACCTACGGAGAACAAAAGGATGGTGAGTAAATCCAAGCTACTCATGGTATTTTAGGTTTTAGAATATCAGGTTTTGAGTTTTCATTTTTTCACTTTCCGTGAAAGAGGGCGCTTTCGGCCACCACAAAAATAGCAAAACCAAAACTATGATTTTCTAAAACTTAGAACAAAATCATCGGGAACGATTTGGATATAATTTTGGGAACGTTACCGATGATTTCAGCGCATAAAAAATCCCGATTGATCGGGATTTTACGGGATTGATCCTGATTAATCGGGAAAGGAGATCGGAGCTATTGGAATAATTGGAGTTATTGGAATTATCGGAGGTATTGGAGGTATTGGAGGGTCTAACGCCCCTCCGGGGTGTTGGCTTTCGGGGCTTATGGTTATTGTCTTGAGGAGTCTCTTATGTTCAGTATGGCGTCGAGGCATACTGTCTTGGGCTCTACCTTATGTTCCGATTTTATCTGCTTCAGCAGCAGGCGCGCCGCTTCGCGTCCCATCTCTTTCGTGGGTTGGAGAACCGTGGTCAGCTGCGGTTCGACGACCTTGGCCATGGAACCTTCCGAGAACCCGACAATCGCGATATCCCCGGGTATGCGCACACCCCGTTTCTGCAACACTTTCATGGCTCCGATCGCCACTGGGTCGTTGAAACCGAATATGGCATCGGGCAATTCGCCACCCTCATCGAGCAGCGCCTCCATAGCCCGTTTGCCGTCATCTATGAAAATACCGGCCGAGACAACCCTCCCCTCGCCCAATCCGTGGGCGGCGAGGGCATCGGCGTAACCTGCCGCACGCGCCTCGGTATTGTCCATGTTGACCGGGCCGGCGAAGTGCCATATACGTTTCCTTCCCTCGGCTATGAGATGCTCCACGGCCTTGCAGGCCATGGCACGGTCGTCGATAAGCACTTTCGGTACCTTGAAGGTCTTCGGACACCGGTTGAAGAAGACCATGGGGGTACCCAACGCCATGACGCGCTGATATTCCTCTTCGTTACCACCCTCGTTGGTTATGGACATTATGATTCCCTCTACCATGTATTCCTGCAACAGCCGTAGGTTGTCGAGCTCCTGCTGCCGGTTCTCGTTGCTCTGCGTTATGAAGAGATGGAAGTTCTCTTCATAGAGCACCTCCTGTATACCCATGACCACATTGGGAAAGAAACTGCTTACGAACTCCGGAATCACCACACCGATTATTCCGGAGCGTTTGTTCTGAAGATTCTTGGCGTTAAGATTAGGATGATAGTTCAGTTCCTTTGCCATCGCGAACACTTTGTCGCGTGTCTCCCGCTTCACGTCCCAGGCATCGGCCAAAGCACGGGAAACAGTCGACTTCGAGATGCCAAGGGCTTTCGCTATATCTTTTATAGTTACATGTTTACTCATAGGTATCAGGAATTTGAATGCCAAATTACATATTTTTCGCGAAATGACAAAATCAGAGGGGGCGAAGCCGAAGCTCCGCCCCCTTTATGCGTTTCTTTGGGATCAGCGAATAATTCTTTTGCGACCGTCTATTATGTACAGGCCCGGAGCGAGGGGACCGTTCAGCCGGCGCCCTGTAAGATCATAGATTCCTTTTGCCTTGGGAAATCCTCCTAAGGTCAACTTTTCGGAAGTGGGCACGCCAGACGTTCCGGTGAACTCCGAATATACCGGCGTATGCTCCGTTCCATCGTTTACCTTTACCGAAATAGAGACCGGGGTATCGTAACCGTATTCTCCGAAACTCCACTCATACGGGGCGGCGGATATGGTCTTGCTTTCGCCGTTGCACTCAACCTCGACGATCATTCCGGCTCTGCTACCAGAAGCGAAGCCATATACTGTATCCCATCCGAAGGGTGAACGTATGCGATACAGATATATGTCGCCGGCAGCCGACTCGCTCTTCATTATCCTCATACCGTCGGCAAGCGCGGGAACCTCGTCGGGAACGAACTCGCCCTGCACCTCCACCACGCAGAACCCTTTGGGTTCCAGGCTGACCGTCAGCTCACCATCGGTGATAGTAACGGTCTCGTCACTGCCGTCGGCATGACGGAGCGTGGCTACAGGGCCGTATATCATGGAAGATACCTCATCGGATAGTCTTACACCGAACGAAGTGTCGGCACCCTCTTCCGAGGCCAACATAAGGAACAGCTTCCCGTTGCCCTTGGCAGTGAGGATATTGAGTCCGGCCGAGGAAGCGGCGGCACCGCCACGTGGCATCCATAGCCATGCATCCTCTCCGTAGACGCTGCCGCGTGCGCGGCCATATACGTCGTTGGCGAACCATACGAAACCCTCCTGACGCGCGGGGGGGAAAGATATTCCGCCACCGCTTCTGACCGTCATCTCGCTTACCAGGAAATCCTGCACGGCTGCCATGTAGGCCGGTATGTGGTGGTAATAGATCGAGCTGATATCGGGACCTACATAAGGGAATGAAGAAGAGAGGTTTATATCGGTATAACCGGCGGCGTAATAACCGGGATAGGAATCGGCGCGGCCAAGAATTGCATTACGCGCATATGTCTCGTAAACACCGTTTCCGGTCTCGCCGGCAAGACGCATCAGGGCCGGGGCCCAGTTGTTCATGAAAACCGGGGTGTCGTTACGGCCGGTGGTACGCGAGAAATATGTGGCCGGCTGCTCAATGCCGAGACCCACCGGCGACACACGCCATGCGTCCGCCTCATGTTCGGGAGCATCTCCTTCGGTGCGCGGGAACCCGAGACGGAACCGCTCGGTACCCTTCCACCATATCGTGGACACACCGTCGAAACTGCCACCCGGATGCAGAGTCATGGAACCCTCGGCTACGGCAGGCCAGGTCCTGATACCGGCTATTGTCGATGCCGCGCCATATGCCGCCGCGTCTATATATCTGTCATCGCCGGTGAGGCTACCGATTTCGAGCATAGTCTGCCAGTCGGGATATACCTGCGAGTGGTAGAACGTTCCGGGAGCGAAGGGAGCGGTATCGGAGCTGTAGATTGCATCGAGATACCCGGCCGCCTCAGCCTCGGCACGCGACAGCCATGAATCGTCGCCTGTGAGCCTCCATGCCGACAACGCCTGACGCATGGGGGTTACCGAAGAGAAATAACCGTTGGCGGTTCTAAGCTCCCCTTCCGGCAAAGCCAAAGCCGAGAGCCAGGGATTGATACCTCCGCCAAGGGTGTTGACACCCTCGAAGAGCGAGGTGGGGAACTGCGAGACGAGCGGAGCGAACTGCCCCAGACGGGCACCCGGAGCGCGGAATCCGCTTCTCGACAGCAGGAATTCTATCGTCGGGAGCGCGCGCCGACGATAGAACTCGGCATCGCCGTTCAGGTATGAGGCACCTATCAGAGCCAACGGCGCACTCTGCACCACGGTCGGGTCGGTATTGCCGTCGCACTCTATGTCCCAGAACCCTTTCATAGGGGCATGCCAACCGCTGAACTCATCATTGTCTATGAGTCGCAGTATGTTGTCGTAGACAGTGGAGAGGGATGATGAATCCTGCCGGCGGTAGTCGGCAACGCCGAACACATCTGTGGAAACCTCGTTGAGCGCGGCTGTCCAACCCTCCGGCACCACACCCATGACGAAGCGGGCCTCGCATAGACGGCCACCCTTTATCTTGGAATCGCTCATGCCCGGAAGAGGAGAGACAGCCACCGGTTGCAGTTCGCCACGGCTGTTACGCAGCGCGAAACCGTGAGAGGAATAATCGCCCGATCCCCATTCATCGCCCATGTCGGTAAGGTCGGGCGCCACAAAGGCCGTAACCTTGCCGAAGGTCATCGGAGTCTCGACCATAGCCACACATTGCGTCATCATCGACGAGAAAAGCATCTGTCCCGAAGAGGGGAAACGGCGATACTGGAATGAGGGAGGCATGAGCACATTGCTCACATCGCTCTCCTCCAGACCCTTCAAAGGATGCAGAACTATGCTGCACCATGTATCTTCGGCCGGTTTATATACCGCCCTGACGTTGATATGCCTCCCCCGCTCCGGCACATTCCAGTAGACGGTAAGCGAGCCACGGCCCTGACAGTCGTATGTAACCTTGATGGTAGAGCCGTCGGTCTTGGTAACAATATCGGCACGCGGCTCGAAGAGTTCACCGGTGAAATAGGGATTGCCGAGATCTCCGTCGGCTGTAACCTTATATTCCTTCCCCTCGAACTCCATTATCCTGGAAACTGTTGTTTTATCCCAGGCAGGATAAAAGGCGTTGTAATTCACTTTTCTGGCTTCGGCCGAAGTTATGAGCGCGATACGGTTATCCTCGTCAGAGTTGGCGAACCGTCGCCAGGAGCCGGAAGCGAAGAAATCGGTCTTCGATACAATCTCGCCTGAGGCGAGGCGCACGAAGCTTATGCGTATGTCGGAATTGGCGGCGGTAGCCAGAGTTGTGTATCCCGATTGAATGGTAATGTCGGGGGTAAGCTCAGCCGCTTCCGAGGTGGAGAAAGGCATCGAGACAGGCGGACGTCTCCATCGGGCTATCTGAGTGTTGGAGAGAGTATTGGGATCGAGAGAGGAATCGGTGGTTATAAGAATCGCGTCGCAACGGCCATAGTAACATCCCGAATCATGCAGACGCAGCATCACATTCTTGCGGTCGAGCTGTATGGCGCCGGCCTCTTCCCAGTAGAAACCATCATGGCCATGACGGCCCACCTCGCTAAGTTCGGTGCCATCGATACTCAGGGTGAAAGAACGGGGACGGGCGGTAACGGCATAGTCGCGAGAGCGCACCCACACCCGGTAGTTTCCGGCCTCTGGCACCGAGACCACCGTCAGAGCATCGGAATCGGCCGAACCGTCGTTATCCTGATAAACCCTGAGCATAGCCGTACCGAGACATTCCGAAGATTTCTCGGCCACCCATTTGCCTTTGAACTGGAAAGCCTCGCCCTCGAACAGGCAGGTAGTCTGCCCTGCGGCAGAAAAGGAAGCCGCGACAGCGGCTATGGTCGTTAGGAGCACTGAAAGTTTCTTCATGATCGCACAGGGAAAAAATTCGAGGAGTCCCGCAACTGTGGATGGCAGTCCACAACGCAAGACTCCTCTGGTTGCATCTCAATTACTGTACAAGACTCTATATGAGCCTAAATTGCAATCTCTGTTACCTTATTATTTATTATTACTTGGCTACTTTCTTGCCGTTCACAACGTAGATTCCTTTGGGAAGTTCGGCGAGAGGATTGGCTGCGTCGGCGTTCTGACGAACCACGATGCCCTGCAGGTTATAAACAACTACCGGGCCTTCGTTTACGAAGGGACCCTCGACGATAGTCGAGACACCGTTGTTGATAACCATTGTCAGTTTGGCGGGAGCATCGGCAAGGGTTGAAGTCATATAAGCCGAGAAAGCTGTTAGAGGAGCGTTGCCGTCGCTAAGTTCCCATTCACCGTCAGCGTTCAGGAAATAGCTGCCTGCAGGTACGGTACCGGCTGCCCAATTGCCCTGGAAAACCATCTGCTTGCGGAGGGTCTCCTCCTCATCGCTCGCGAAAGTCCAGGAGCCGGCGTTACCGGAAGTTACGGTTACACCCTTGAACATCAGATAGTTCGATTCGTTGATATTTTCAGCGAACTTAACGAGGTATGGCTTGCGGGCCATGGTGTTGGCACCGCTTACAGTATTGAAGTTCAGCTTGTATGCGCCATCGTTGTTTTCAAGGTTGTTGTAAACCACCACGTCGGCGAAGATATCGCGCCAGTTCTCAACGATAAAGGGAAGGCAGATGGGATAATACTTGCCGGCCTCGAAAGAACGGTTCAGCTGAACGTCGACACCCTCGGCGACAGCGAGAGGACCGGTAGCGTCATCATTTATCACCACTATGTTTGAAACCTTGTAAAGGTGCATGTTCTGGAAAGCGATCTGAGTCAGACTGCCCGATTTTTCAGCACGTTTGAAACCGAGCTTCATTGTGCGGGCATCAGCTACATTGAAGTTAATGCTGTAAACGGCAGCGGAAGCCTTACCTTTGATACCACCACTGACAGTTTCATCAGCTGCAAGCACAGCACCGTCGGCCAGACCTACCACCCAAGCCTTGGCTTCGAACTGGTATGCACCTTTATTGAGTTCAACATCCTGGTAAAGGGCCATCTTGTTCCAGGAAGCTTCTCCTTTCAGGAGATCGGATGCCACACGCAGATACAAACCGAGAGAAGTATCAGTCATCTGCTGGAACACTCCGTCAGCACCGAACGCCACGCCCTCAACGTCTGACTTCCATACGGAAGCGAGGTTGGCCTGTGTATATCTTCCTTTGTTTTCCTCGTTGATGTCGGAGTAAGGCATCAGGAAGCTCATGTCGTATGCTTTGCCGGGCATGGGTGTCGACACTTTCATGTAAGCCTGGGCGGCTGCTTCGTCATTGGTGTCGTCGCCATCGTTGAGGGCTGCTTCGAGAGCGGCTTTGGCACCGGCTTCATCTTCAATCGAGTTATCGAGGATCTGCTGAGGAGTTGTCAACACCTCAAAGTCGGCTGCCTGGAGAGGGGCAGCGCTAATTGCGGCCATTGCCATCAGGAGAGTAACTGATTTCTTCATTGTATTATCTGTTTTTTGGTTAAGTTAAATTCTTGCGTAGGTCGGAATCGTTTTTCCACCTGTTCGGGGCGATGATTTCCGAAGGGTCTTTTCAAGTGGCCCGATTGATATGTCGGTTAGTTTCGATACGCAAAAGTATGGTAAAAAACAGCTGATACAACAGAAACCTCTGAAAAAATTAACGGAAACGTTCCCAATAAGTTAGCACCTTAAAATGGGAACGTTCCCGAGGGAAGTTTTTAGTTTTGGGCCGGGGAAGTTTTTAGTTATACCAGCCTCAGCATTTCGTTTTCAGCTCGTAGGTCTTCGCGGTATTTGCGGCGGTCTTCGTCTACCATCTCGTCGAAGCGTTCGGCTTCGAGGGCGAAGCGATGACTGCGCTCGCGCCAGTAATCGCCGAAACGTTCGCCTATCCAACGGCGTTCCCGCTCGGCAAAGGCTTTCTGAGCATCGTCGAGCACATGCTCCGCCTCTTTCAGGCTTTCGGCCATAAACACACGCTCTATATCCTCGCAGACCACCAACTGTCCGCAGAGGTCTATCCAGCGGTGAGGCTCTTTATCGACCTCCTTTCTCTCGGGGATAGGCGACTCGCCAAGGGTTGTGTACAGATACTTATATATGGCCAGTCCATATATCATACGCGCCCTTTCGAGCGAGGCACGCGAGAATTTCATACCCTTGTAACGCACGAAGCGGTCATCGTCGGCCGGACGCATCAGCAGTTTATCAATAGTGTCCAGAGCCTTAAGTATATGACTTACCGTATGGGGATTCAGCACCGGGAAATCTATGCGGTCATGCAACGGCAAACGGCTCTTTACACGCTTGTCGCGCTTGGGCCACTTCTGCTCATCGCGCAGCAGTCCGCAGCTGCGCAGCATCATGGCCGGCACCACGACCGTGCTCCCTTTCTCGTCGCCGAAGAGATATGAAAAAGGGAACTCCGACGAATCGGGATGCGTCTTGTGGTCGCCCATCAGAAGCGAGAAGGCCCCGATCTTGGCACCGTGCATAAGATAGGAGTTGGAGGATGTCTTCACGCCACGCTGCAACACACCCCAATGCACCGGTCCCAACTTATACATGTGGTTGCTCTGGTTGGTGGCCGACCCGGCGTTCATAAAGGAGGTAACGCAGCCGATAAGCAAAGTGGACTTATGCACGCTTACAGAATAAGGACCGGCGAGCACCGCGCATGCCTCGCCATTCTCCATAGTGGAATTGGCGAAGAAAAGGGAGTCGTGAGAGGTGAATCCCTTGCCAAGTACCGCACCCTGACCTATATAAGAGTTATAGGCCGAGGCTCCGGTATCGAGCACTCCATCTTCGATAATGAAATTCTCGGCTATGCACCCGGGGCCGACATGCGCTAACACCGTAGCCGACTGGGGAGCATTGTTTATCACCGACCCATTGTCGAGCCGCAAGGCACCCTCGATGGTAACGCCCGGCCAGACACGGACATCGGTTATGGCGCCGCAGTCGGTAATGACCACGCCGTCGCCGAGGTCGAAGTCATAGGTCAGCGAATCGATGTAATCCATCACCAACGGTTTCAATCGCTCCTCGGACTGATGCGGGAGTCTCGCCATAAGCGCACCCATCTGGGCCGAGATACCGGGATAGATCCATGCCGGACGTGTGCCGGTCTCGTCGAGCACCGCCACCTCGACACCCATGCCGCAGGGGGCCTCGGGACGCATGGTAATGAGCGCATCGCGTTTCAGTGTAACATCGGCACCTATGCGCAGACCGCGTATCTCCCCCACTCTTTCGATTACCGGATTGGCACCCATCTGCACATCGCATAGATAAGTATGGCAAATACGCGCATCGGGACGCTCCGCGCGGTCAAGGCGCGTCAGCACAACCTTACCGGCGAACTCCACATGGCGCAGCGCGTCGAGGTCCACCCTCTCGCCTACCATCACATTGTCCCAGTCGGCGGCGAAACACCCCTGGCGTTCCAGCTGCTGGCGTTCCCACCACTCAAGGCGGCGGAGATTATTCGATGTCTTGGTCATATTTCTGGAAGAGAAAGTCGTTATACGGGAATCTTTCGGCATGAATCTCACGGGCTTTTTCATATAGGAGCTGCTTCAGCTCGTCGATATTTGTCTTCTCCTTGGCCGATATGAAAACGCAGTTGCGACCCATCTTCGCCATCCAGGTCTTCTTGAACTCGTCGAGCGAGATATTCTCGCGCGTCTTTGGAGTAAGGTCATCTTCGGCCTTAGGAGTATAGGTGAATGCATCTATCTTGTTGAACACGAGGATAACCGGCTTCTTGGCCGCGCCACACACCTCGTTGAGCGTTTTCTCGACAACCGCTATCTGGTCTTCGAAACCGGGATGCGACACGTCGACCACATGCACCAGCAGGTCGGCCTCCCTCACCTCGTCGAGAGTAGACTTGAAGGAATCCACAAGATGGGTGGGGAGCTTGCGTATGAACCCTACGGTATCGGTAAGCAGGAAAGGGAGGTTGTCTATTATCACCTTGCGCACGGTGGTGTCGAGCGTGGCGAAGAGTTTGTTCTCGGCGAAGACATCGCTCTTCGCCAGGAGGTTCATCAGCGTCGACTTGCCAACGTTCGTGTATCCCACCAGGGCCACGCGGGTAAGCTTGCCACGGTTCTTACGCTGGATGCTCTTCTGGCGGTCTATGTGGCGCAGCTCCTCTTTCAGACGGGCTATCTTGTCGAGGATTATACGGCGGTCGGTCTCGATCTGGGTCTCACCCGGGCCTCGCATACCTATGCCACCGCGCTGACGCTCAAGGTGGGTCCACAGGCGGGTAAGTCGGGGCAGCAGATACTGATATTGCGCCAGCTCCACCTGGGTGCGGGCCGTAGCTGTCTGCGCCCGTTTGGCGAAAATATCGAGAATCAGGCTCGTGCGGTCGAGGATCTTCACTTTCAGTTCCTTTTCGATGTTGGCCACCTGTTTTGGCGAAAGGTCGTCGTCGAAGATCACGAGGCCCACCTCGTGTTCCTCTACATATTGGCGTATCTCTTCGAGTTTGCCCGAGCCGACGTAGGTACGCGGGTTCGGGTAATCGAGTTTCTGCACGAAACGCGCCTCGGGCACGGCCCCGGCGGTAGTTGCGAGAAACGCTAGTTCGTCGAGGTATTCCTCAACCTTCGCGGCAGATTGCTGCTGGGTAATGAGTCCGACGAGCACGGTGCGCTCGCTGGTCTCTTCGCTGATTATATTATCTTCAATCATAAATAGCTGTAGTGTGGTTTGGGCTTGCCCCGGGGGGGTCAACTTCGCGCCGGGGTGCCGGGAAGGGCGATATACGCAAAGCCTTCCTAAAAGGATAACGCAAGGGAAAGGGAAATAGCTTTTTTTACCGGCGTTTTTTTCGGGGTTGCGCGGGAAAAGAGTTAAAATGAATCGCATCGCGCCGTCGGCGCGA
>ERZ836877.1887-NODE-1887-length-30008-cov-3.760358_pt1 | contig 30008 bp, 26 predicted proteins | sample MGYA00519469_ERZ836877 | MGnify/ENA primary metagenome ERZ836877 (study PRJEB31850, sample SAMEA3708809) | human gut metagenome | biome: human gut; feature: human-associated habitat; material: faeces | place: China | collected 2014 ... | reverse complement strand
TCCCACTGACAGATCGCGAAGCGATTGCGTTCATGAGCAAGTAGCGAAGCGGATTGCGAATGTCCGCTTTATATTATAAAGGAGGAATTGTATGGAAACATATGCGATTACCATTGCGAGAGGTTTTGGAACCGGAGGACGGGAGATCGCTTCCAAGTTGGCAGATGAACTGGGGATTCACAGCTATGAAAACCGTATTCTGACACTGGCTGCCCAGTATAGCGGTATGGACGAGTTTGAGTTCCGGGAAGTAGATGAGAAGCTGCGGGGAAGCTATGTGCGCAGCCAGATCCAGCGGATGCAGAAACGTTTTCTGCCTCAGGGCCATATGGAGGAATTTGTCTCCGATGACCGTCTGTTCCAGATCGAGGCAAAGATCATCCGGGAATTAGTCAAGGCAGAAAGCTGTATTATTGTCGGAAAATGCAGCGATTATCTGTTGAAGGATTATGACAATGTATTAAGCGTCTATATCGAAGCGCCGCGGGCATATTGTCTGAAGCAGGTCATGGACCGTATGGATGTGACAGAAGAGGAAGCGGCCCGTCTCATCACGAAAACGGATAAGTACCGGGCCGATTACTATAAGTATTATACAAATGGAAACTACTGGACCAATCCGGTCAACTACGATCTGACCTTGAACAGTGGGCGGCTTGGCCAGGAAAAATGTGTGGAAATGATCAAGTCCGCGTTAAAGATCAAGCTGGGGGTAGAGGTCTAAAAAGACCTTTCCCCAGGCATCTTCCAGCCGGTCAAGGGTAAATACCGCATTGGCCGGACTGGTGGAAGGACATTTCACGGCAGTCCGCCCGGTATGTTCTTCACAGTAGGTATGATACAGCGTATAGGCAGCCGTACCATTGGCAATGATGGTCTGGATATCTGCCTCTCTTAATATCTGGTTTAAGTTGGTGGGAATCACATTCCGTATGCTTCCGTCGCTGGAGCCGTGGATGTCACATTCCGCTACCACATCCCAGATGGCGATGTGGTGCTTCAGGAGCATGGCCTTTTTCTCTTCCACAGAGACCGGAAGCGGCTCCTTTAATAAACGTGCCATCAATTTCCAGAACCGGTTCTGGGGATGACCGTAATAGAAGTTTTCTTCTCTGGATTTTACAGAAGGAAAGCTTCCAAGGATCAGAAGTCTGCAGTCGGCGTCATAAACCGGGCTGAAACTGTGCTTCACCCTTGTATAGCCAGGGGGAAGCGGATCTTCGATGTAATCTTCTTTGTCCAGCTTTTTCCGGTTCCGGCTCATGGGAATGGCGACATTGCCATCTTTGGCCACGGACAGGACAAACGCATTGATCTTTAATTCATTTTCTTCGTATAATCCGATACTCTGATATAGTTCCTTATATTCCTTTAACAGACGGAATTTTAATAACACCGCGTTGGCTTTTTTCCAGTCGGTGCTGACCAGGCTGCCCTTGCGTTTCATATAATAATAGACTGGCGTCTGAATGGCGGTGAAGGTTTCAGCATGGCGGATAAAGCTCAGGTTAAACAGGAAATCCTCGCACCAGCGCATCTGGGCATCCATTTCCAGATGGTTGTCTGCAATTACCTGGCGGCGGTACAGCTTGTTCCAGAGAACGCCATAGTAGAAATCTGCCGGATCCTGCATCATGTAAGTGGCAAATTGTTCGCGGGTCAGAAGTCCCCGTTCCCGGATATGCTGTTTTTCCGTGAATACTGCCTTATCTACCCGGTAGAAATCAGCAATGACCAGATCACAGTTAAATTTCTGCGCTGCGTAGACGAAGGTTTCCGTGGCATCCGGGGTCAGCCAGTCATCACTGTCCATAAACTGCAGATAGTCACCTTTGGCAATCTGGATGGCACGGTTACGGCTGTCAGAAACCCCGGTATTTTCTTTATTAATGATGTGAAAGCGTGGGTCCATCTGCGCATATTCCTGGCAGATGGCAAGACTTTCGTCGGTACTTCCGTCGTTGACTACCAGGATCTCCATATCTTTAAAGGTCTGCTCCATGGCGCTGGTCAGACAGCGGCGAAGATATTTTTCAGCATTATAAACAGGAATGATCAGTGAAACAAATGGCATGGGAAACACCTCTTATTATTTGTAGATTGTGTGATTGTAAAGTTAAAGTGTAACTATGAAGGTACTGAATCGTTACGTTAAAGTTACTTGATAGTATATCACGATTACGAAAATTTACCAAAGGCAAAATATAGCCCACATAAAGCAAAATACAGCCCGCATAAGGTATCAGCTCCGGAGGAGTGGCCGATGTCGTGGAACATCTGCAGGGACTGGGAAAATGACACGGAGCCAAGGGTTATCAGGGCCTCGGAGAACTGGCCATCCATGGCGCAGCGCAAGAATGCGGCGCTGATGGCGTTGGTTTTTGCCAGGTTCCGGGAGATTTCCGCAGATAAATGCCGGAAATCCTGTGAGTCCTGCAGCCCCAGCAGGGTCAGACCGGCTAACACACCGCAGAGGAAATCATCTCCGCTTGGCGTTAAGCCGATGCCAAGACCGATGAGATCCGTGATGGGGGCACCGGTACGGAGAATGGTTTCTGTCTGGGTGAGAAACGGGTCCGGGGCAGCGTGTGTGCCGGCCGGAGATGCGGGGACGTCCACAAATAAAGGGACAAATCCAACAGGCGGATACGTGTTTAAAAGCTCCAGAACAGTGCCGGACAGCTCTGGATCGCAGAATGGGGTGAACCGTGGATCGGGCCCTTTCAGTTGTAAATCCACAACGGCTGGTTTATCCCAGTGAAAACAGTGGGTACCGACCAGCAGTTTCCGGCTCCAGGCAGTTGCCAAAACAGGATCACCAGGTTGAAGCTTCAGGGTGTCCAGGCTTTCGGCAGTCTGGTCTGTGATCAGGCTTAACGGTGAAAGGGGAGAGCCGGATACCTGGATCGCCAGAAGCTGTCCGTCTATTTCCAGATTTATGGTTTTCTTGTATACAGAATGCACAGCGCCGCGGCGATGGCGGTTCAGAAAGTCAAAGGCGTATTGGGATGTGCGGGTAATCTCCATAGATTTCAGCAGGTTCCTTTCACATCCTTCAGCCATGCCAGCGCCGCCTGGTAAGCCTGCATTCCTTCTGGTTTTGTCGTGTACCGGTCAAAATCATGTTCCAGATAATAAACAGGGAAAAACTGACTGCGGGGGATTTTCCGGGCCATCTGTTTGGATTCCCGGAACGGCACATCCTGATCACCGGAGCTGGCGGTGAAAAAGCCAGGCGGCAGAAGCGCAAAGTCTTCTTCGCTCAGACTGTACCGGGCGATGTCCTCCGAAGTTCCTAACAGTTCTGGCCAACAGCCAGTCTGACGGGCATAGATATAGATGGAATAGCGGGTCGCCATAGGGCCGCTGGTCAAGAATGCAGGTGCGGCGCCATCAGGCCCATGCCCGGTCTGTACCAGAGAGTCTGCAGTCTGTTTTGAAACTGCAGGGAGTTTCGCAAACCAGGCATTGGGCTTTTTAAATTCGGGAAGATCGAACGTATGATAGCCGTAAAAGCAGAGAAGGCCGGCAGCGCCCAAGCCGCTCGCACAAAGCCGTTTTGCCTCCATCAGCGCCAGATAAGCCCCGGCGGATCGTCCAAACAGGTAGTAGGGAAGGTGGGAAGCCCCCGAAGCACTGTCAGTTTCAGTGCTTGAATCTGCAGAACCAGCACCGTGTTCCAGGATTTCCAGCATTCCCATAACGCCCGCGTGAACCGCATCCAGGATGACTGCCAGCCTCTGCTCCGGCGCCAGCGGGTAATCCAAGCTGATCAGTTCGTACCCGGCATTTAAAAATAGGTTTACATAACACAAAGGCAGGTCGTCCGGTTCCCCGAATACCAGACCGCCGCCGTGAAGATAAAAGATCCGTCCGATGGCAGGAGCAGCAGGACGGAATACCCGCGCGTGAAGCTCATGTCCCTGAAAGGGAATGGTATAAGCTTCAGCAGTAAGATTAATAGGACTCATGATTTTATTCCTCCGAATGAAAATGATTTTGCAGCCGGAACAGGCGGGAATCCAGCATAATACGGAATACCTGCTCCGGGTCTTCGAAATCCAGATCCAGCACAGACTGGAGCTTGCTGATCCGGTATTTGACTGTTTTTGGGTGCAGAAACAATAACTCTGCCGTTTTGGAATAATTCTGCCCGCAGGAGATAAAGGCATCCAGAGTTTTCCACAACTCTGGCTGGGTTTTCCGCAGATGCTTATTTTGAAGCGTCAACAGACTGTCGATACGGTCTAAGTTATTGCGGTCTAAAAAAAGCTTATAAAATCCCAGACTGTCATAGGTTACCAGATAATTGCCGGTATAAAGCATATTGGCCAGAATGTGGGCATCCTGGGTCTGATGGTATAACTGTTCGATGTGATAACGGTCATCGATGTTGCTGATCGTTACCTGATAGGGAAGCTCCATATCGTCAAGCAGTTCCTTCAGCCACAGAAAATCAGATTCTGAAGTGCCTGACGGAAGATTGAAAAGCAGAACCAGGCGGTCATGGATCTGCTGGTAGGCGTAGCTGAATTTCTGAAAGTCAAGCTCCCTGCGGATGAGGAAACATATTTCCCCTGCGTCCGGACCATCGGTCAAAATGGATGACTGGAACGCAGGAAGCTGGATCAGGAGCATTTGATAATAAGGTCTGGAATCAATCTGGAGAAAATGCAGTGCCTGGTCAATAGACTCACGTTCTGCCATCCGTCCGCTAAGCAGATCCCCAACCAGGTCATTGTAGCGCTGCATGGTGGACTGCTTGCGCAGCATCTGCCGCATTAAGGGCTCCATGATAGACAGGATCATGGTTTCATATTGGGTAGTCTTGGGAACCGTGATCAGCGGAATATGGTAGTAATTGCAGTAATCCATGATGTAGGGTGGAATATCCGAGATCAGCCGTCCAAGCTTTAACACGATGCCGCAGATACCGATCTTTTGCATGTTGATGAAGAATTTCCTGGAATTTTCTGCGTCCAGGATCTGCAGTGCATAGAAGCTGGTCAGTAAAAGCTGCCCCGGTTTTCCCCAATTTTCGATGTCGGCGGCTTCCAGTACCATGACGCTTTTGACTTCCCGGTCCAGACAGTCTTCACCGGCGATGACGGATGCGCCATAAAAAGACTGATTCTGTTTCAAAAGCTGGTTAAGAGTCATAAGTTTTATCCTCCACAGATAAAAAATAACGGATTGTTTGGGCGCTTATGCCATTGAAAAGTAGTATTTTACCGAATATAATCAGATTATAACACAACCGAAATGCAGGAGGGAGATAATCTTGAAAAAAAGAAAAATTGTTATCGCTCTCGGAGGAAATGCCCTTGGGAAAAATGTGGAAGAGCAGCAGGAGGCAGTGGAGCATACGGCCAAGGTGATCGTGGATCTGGAGCAGCAGGGCTATGATCTGATCATCACCCATGGCAACGGTCCGCAGGTTGGCATGATCCAGAGTGCCATGAATGAATATGCTGCGGCCCACAGTGAGGCAGAGGTTCCACTGTCCACCAGCGTAGCCATGAGCCAGGGATATATCGGCTTTGATTTGCAAAATGCCATCAAGGATGAATTATATCTGCGGGGAATCGATCATAAGGTATCTACCATTATTTCCCAGGTGGAGGTAGACCCGGAGGACCCGGCATTTTACCATCCGACCAAACCCATCGGGCGTTTTATGACCAGAGAAGAGGCGATAAAAAAAGAAGCGAAAGGCATTCCCTGTGTGGAGGATTCGGGAAGAGGCTACCGGCAGGTGGTGGCGTCACCGAAACCGAAACGGATCCGGGAGCTTCAGACCATCCGTACTTTAGTAAATGCAGGGCATATCGTGGTGACGTGCGGCGGTGGCGGAATCCCGGTGGTGCAGAAAGACGGGAAGCTGGTCGGTGTGAACGCTGTGATCGATAAAGACAGCGCCTCAAGCCTGCTGGCCCAGAAGCTGGATGCGGAATATCTGGTGATTCTAACTGCGGTAGAGAAGGTTGCCATTCATTTTGGAAAGCCGGATCAGCAGTGGTTATCCGAATTGACGGTAGAAGAAGCAAAGAAATACATGGCAGAGGGAGAATTCCCGGCCGGTTCCATGCTTCCCAAGATCGAGGCAGCTGTCCAGTTTGCTGAGAGTAAGAAAGGACGGAAAACCCTGATCACCCAGCTGGAAAAGGCAGCAGAGGGAATCGAGGGCAGGACCGGAACCGTGATCCATGTCTGATGAACCAGGAAGAAGGATGCGGCTGTTCGTTGGAAGGGATTTCCTGAACGGCAACACCCGGATTCGCCATTGAAAAAAGAAACATGGTTGTATATAATGAATCTGTGTAACTATAAAGGTACTGAATAGTTACGAATCTGTTAAATTAAATGTATTAAGAGGAGGAACCTATCAATGTTATTTACGGTAGTTAAGAAGAATACCTATCAGGATTCCATTAACCTGATGCTGCTTACCAACCGGATCAACACTCTGGAAGGTGTAAAGCAGAGCCAGATCATGATGGCAACTGATGCCAACAAGGATATTTACCGCAATGCGGGTCTTCTGACTGCAGAGGCAGAGGCAGCAGCGCCTGGCGATATGTGTATCGTTGTGGAGGCAGACAGCGAGGATATCGTTGACAAGGTATTAGAGGAGGTAAAGGCATTTTTAAATGATATGTCTGTCAAGAAAGAGAAGCAGGCATTGACCAGCGTTACCACCTGGGATGAGGCATTAGAGCAGCTGCCAGATGCCAATATGGCATTATTTTCTACACCGGGCGAGTATACTGCGCCTGAGATCGAGACAGCTCTGGATAAAGGACTGCATGTATTTTCCTTCTCCGATAATATTTCACTGGAAGATGAGATCCGTTTGAAAAAGAAAGCCCATGACAAGGGACTTCTCTTCATGGGACCGGATTGTGGTACTGGAATCATTTCCGGAATCCCGATCGCATTTACCAACGTGGTGAAGCCTGGCAACATCGGTATCGTAGGCGCATCTGGAACCGGTATCCAGGAAGTGACCGCCATCATCGACCGTCTGGGCGGCGGCGTGATCCATGCGATCGGTACCGGCGGACGTGATCTGAACGCCAAAGTCGGTGCGATCACAGTGAAGGACGCGATCGTTGGTCTGGAGCATCATGATCCGACCGATGTGATCGTTGTGATCTCCAAGCCACCGGCAAAAGAGGTCCGTGATGAGGTTGTGGCTCTTCTTCAGAAATGCACCAAACCAGTGGTTGCGATTTTCTTAGGAGAGAAGCCGGAGAATCATGAGGGAAAAGTATATCTGGCGCATACATTGGAAGAGACTGCACGTATGGCAGTGGATCTGGCCAATGGCGATCCGGTCAAGGACAATTACTGTGATCCGATCGATTATGAGGTTTCCAGACCGTTAGCAGCAGATAAGACTGTAAAAGGCTTATATTCCGGCGGAAGCTTAGCGGCAGAGGCTGGTATGCTGATCGCAGAGGCACTGAATCTGGGCGGCTTGATCAAAGAAGAAGGCTACATCTTAAAGACAGGCGGTTATGAGGTGGTCGATCTGGGCGATGATGTGTATACACAGGGAAAACCGCATCCGATGATCGATCCTGAGGTCCGTATCAAGAAGATCTTAGAGTGTGCGAAAGATCCTCAGACCGGCGTGATCTTATTAGACTGCATGTTAGGCTATGGCTGCCATCCAGATATGGCAGGCGCTTTAGCTCCGGCGATTCGTGAGGCGCAGGAAATCGCTAAGGCAGACGGCCGTGAGCTGTATTTCGTAGCAAGTGTCTGCGGAACCAGACAGGATCCACAGGACTATGACCGTGCAGTAGCAAAATTAAAGGAATGCGGTGTTCTGGTTGAGGAGAGCAATGCGAGAGCGATCCGCTTAGCACTGAAATTAAAAGGCATTGATTATAAAGAAAACACCCGTGGCCATGTAGAGGTGGCAGTGGACGAGACTCCGCTTCCAGAGCCGGATGAGAAGATCATGGAGCTGTTAAATACCAAACCGCGTGTGATCAATGTCGGCGTCCGCAGCTTCAACGATTCTATCGTGGCTTATAACGGGACCAGCGTTCAGTTTGACTGGAAACCAATGGCTGGAGGCAATAAGCATTTCATTCATTTAATAAATGAGTTGAACAAACGCAAAGAAATTGATACAATGAACCAGAAAGTTGTGGAGCGTTTTAAGGATGCCCAGCCATTCCTGATCGATGTAGTTCCGGCAGTCAGCGTGATTCCGGAATTAAACGGCAAGGTTCTGCTTCATGCAGGCCCGCCAATCGAGTACAAGGACATGACAGGCCCGATGCAGGGCTCTTGTATCGGAGCGATCCTGTTTGAGCATTGGTGCGAGACAGAAGAGGAGGCAAAAGCCCTTTTAGAGTCCGGCGGTGTGAAGTTCATTCCATGTCACCACGTACACGCAGTAGGTCCGATGGGCGGCATCACTTCTGCGAATATGCCGGTGATGGTGGTTGAGAACCGTCTGGATGGTACCCGTGCGTACTGTATCATGAATGAGGGAATTGGTAAGGTACTTCGTTTCGGCGCGTACTCCAAGGAGGTTGTAGACCGTCTGACCTGGATGCAGAAGGTATTAGGACCGGTTCTGGGCGCAGCGATCCGTTCGAAAGAGGGCGGAATCAACTTAAACGTCATTATTGCGAAAGCAATTACCATGGGTGATGAGTTCCATCAGAGAAATATCGCGGCAACCTTGAACTTCCTGAAGGAAGTGGTTCCGTATATCATCGCTCTTGACTGGGATCGGGAAGAGATCCAGCAGGTAGTAGAGTTCCTGGCAAATACAGACCAGTTCTTCTTAAATGTCATGATGGCAACTGGCAAGTCCATCGCAGATGCAGCCAGAAAATTAGAGGAGGGCTGCGTGGTAACTGCCATGACACGTAATGGACGTAATTTTGGTATCCGTATCAGTGGTATGGGAGATCAGTGGTTCACTGCTCCGGTTAACACACCAAAGGGACTGTATTTCACAGGCTTCTGTGAGGCAGACGGTAATCCAGATATCGGAGACAGCGCCATCACAGAGACTGTTGGCGTGGGTGGTATGTCCATGATCGCGGCTCCGGGTGTTACCCGTTTTGTCGGTGCAGGAGGATTTGAGGATGCCTTAAGAGTATCCAATGAGATGCAGCAGATCTGTATCACTCATAATCCGAACTTTGTGATTCCAACCTGGGATTTCAAGGGATCTCCTCTGGGAATCGATATCCGTAAGGTAGTTGCTACCGGAATCACTCCGCTGATCAACACCGGTATTGCCCATAAGGTAGCCGGAATCGGGCAGGTCGGCGCAGGTACGGTACGTGCTCCTTTAGGATGCTTTGAGAAGGCATTGGAAGCTTACGCAAAGAAATTGGGAATCGAGTAAAATAACGCGAAAATATCCACAATTTAGGAAATTCAATCAGGAGGATAAATTGATGAAAAAGAGAATACTGGCACTTTCTATGGCGGTTGTCATGGCATTCGGTCTGACAGCATGTGGTGGAAGCGGCTCCGGCAATGCAGGAACAACAGCAGCAGCTGGCGGTTCTGAGACAACAGCGGCGGCAGCAGCTTCTGGAAAAACTTACAAGATTAAGCTGCATCACGATCTGGCTGAGGATTCTTCCCAGCATGAAGGTCTTGTGAAATTTAAAGATCTGGTGGAAGAAAAGAGCGGCGGCGCTGTTCAGATCCAGATTTTCCCGAACAATACACTGGGTTCTGATGAGGAAGTTGCTGAGATGCTTCAGACTGGTTCTGTAGAAGCAGCCCTGATCCCAACGGCAAAGCTGTCTGGTTTCTATGCTCCATTACAGTTACTGGATCTGCCATTCGTATTCCCGAACAGAGATGCCTGCTACGGTGCTCTGGATGACGCAGAGTTTAAGAGTATGTTACTGGATCCGATGGGGGATATCGGCTTCAAGGGCATCAATTTCTGGGAGTCCGGCTTCAAGCAGTTCACTGCTAACAAACCACTGCATACCCCGGATGATTTCAAGGGCGTAAACTTCCGTACCATGAGCTCCCCGCTGATCCTGGATCAGTTCAAGGCTCTGGGCGCGAACCCGACACCAATCGATTTTGGTGAGACCTACAACGCACTGCAGAATGGTACGGTTGACGGTGAGGAGAACCCATTGGTTTCTATCGTCAGCATGAAGTTCTACGAGGTTCAGAAGAACTGCACGATTTCCAACCACGCATATCTGGCATATGCACTGCTGTTCTCCAAGAGCTTCTGGGATACTCTTCCAGAGGACGTTCAGAAGATCATTGATGACGCAGCAACAGAGGCAGTTCAGGAGGAGCGTCAGATGACAGTTGACCGTGAAGCTGGTTATATTGAGACCATCAAGGCTTCCGGCTGTGAAGTGAATGAGCTGACTGCTGATGAGATCGCAGCACTGACAGAGGTTATGAAACCAGTTCATGAGAAATATCGTGACGTTATCGGTTCTGATACCCTGGACAAGGCGTATGAGATCATTGACAAGTACAACAAATAAGGTTTTAAGGTAACTAAAGGAAAGAAAATTATGCTGAAGAAAATTGATAAATGGGTTTCTTACGCAGAGAACGCCATGCTGGTGATCGGTATGTTAAGCACTACGTTCATTCTGTTTGCCAATGTTATCATGCGTTTCTGCTTTAAATCTGGCATTGTCTGGTCTAATGAGTACGCCAACTATGCCATCATCTGGATCGTCTGCGGTGGCTGCGGTGCCTGTGTTCGTTCCGATGCCCATATGAGAATCACCGCGATCCCGGATATGATCAAAAATGAAAAGGTAAAACAGGTGCTGGCGCTGATCGTTTACGTGATCTGCCTTGCATTCTCCGTTGTGATCCTGACCTCCGGCTCCCGTCTGGTCGGTTCCATGATGGCCAACAACCAGAAATCTGCAGCAATGCAGATTCCGCTGTGGTGGATCTATCTGTCCTTTCCGGTAGGCGGCGGAGTGATGACCTTCCGTTTTATCTTAAAATTAATTGATAGTGTGAAGGAACTGATCGGAAAAGGAGGCGCGCAGGCATGACCGTATTCTTATTTGTATCATTGTTAGTAATGCTGGCTGCCAGTGTCCCGATCTTCATCGCACTGTGCGGTTCTGTAACAGCATCTTTCCTGCTGTTCAGTAATATGGATACTACCATTATCATCCAGAGAATGTTTGCCGGTATCAACAAGTTCTCCCTGATGAGTATCCCGTTATTCGTTCTCGCTGCAAACTTAATGAGCGAGGGTGGTATCTCCAAACGAATCATCAATCTGGCCAATGCGTTCGTAGGACATATCCCAGGCGGCTTAGGTATGACTGCCATTCTGGCAAGTATGTTCTTCGGTGCCATTTCCGGTTCTTCACCGGCAACTGTAGTTGCGATCGGAGCCCTGTTATACCCGGCGATGATCGAGAAGGGTTATAGCAAGGAGTTCTCCGCAGGTGTCATCACCGCGGCAGGCTCTCTGGGTATCATCATCCCACCTTCTGTAAACATGATCGTTTACGGAACTGTAACCGGCGCTTCTGTTGGAGCCCTGTTTATGTCCGGTTTCGGCGCAGGTATCGTATACGGACTCAGCTTTGTGGTATATACCTTTTTCTACGCAAAACGTCATCCGGAGATCCAGCGTGAGACCAGAAAGACCTGGGGCGAGCGTCTGGTTGCCATCAAAGAATCCATCTGGGGCATGGGCGTTCCGATCATTATCCTGGGCGGTATCTACGGCGGCGTGTTTACTCCAACCGAGGCAGCGGCAGTTGCAGCTGTTTACTCCATCGTTGTTTCCCTGTTTGTTTATCGGGAGCTGAATTTCAAGGGATTTATCAACTGTGTCCTGAAATCTGCGGAGACCACCATTCAGGTCATGATCCTGTTAGCAGCAGCTTCCGTATTCGCATTTATCCTGACATCTGAGGGAATCACAGTAGCGATCGCTGATGCAGTATTAGGTGTTTCCAGTAAGAAGGCAGTCATCCTGCTGATGATGAACATTATTCTTCTGATCGGCGGTATGTTCATGGATGGCGCTTCTTTAACTACGATTCTTGGACCGTTATTCCTGCCGATCGCACAGTCGGCAGGTATCGATATCGTTCATTTAGGTATCGTTATGGTTGTAAACGCAGCCATCGGTATGTTTACACCTCCTTTTGGTCTGAACCTGTTCGTTGCAGCAAGTATCACCAAGCAGCCGATGTTAAAGGTTGCCAAGGGAGCAATGCCATTTATCCTTATGTCCCTGATCGCTCTGCTGATCATTACATATGTGCCTGAGATCAGCCTGTGGCTGCCGCATATGATTTACGGCCAGTGGTAAAAGAAAGGATTTATTCATTATGACATTACCAGTAACGATATTTACCTGGATCATGGCGGTTCTGCCGATCCTGGTTCTGCTGGTACTGATGGTGAAGTTGCAGATGGGAGCTGTGAAGGCAGCTCCCATTGGTTTATGTGTATCCGCTGTCAGTGCCCTGATTGTATACAAAGCCTCCATTCCCCATGTGTTCATGGAGATGCTAAAGGGTGTCTGGAGCGCTCTTCCGATCCTGATCGTAGTCTGGACGGCCATCCTGTTATATGAAGTGGTCAATGAAGCCAAAGCATTCCAGGTGTTTCGAAAGAGCATGGGCAAAGTAACTCAGAACGAGTTATTGCAGATTATGCTGCTTGCATGGGTATTTACCAGCTTTTTACAGGGAATCACCGGCTTTGGCGTGCCGGTGGCGGTTGGCGCACCACTGCTTATTGGGATCGGTATGCGTCCCTTCTGGGCTGTGATCATTCCGCTGCTTGCCCACACCTGGGGCAACACCTATGGAACCTTAGGTGCGGCATGGGACTCCCTGGCGATCCAGGCCAACATGGTGGACAATGTGGCCATGTTGAATGCCACGTCCCTGTGGGCAACGGCTTTTATCTGGATCTGGAACTTTACCAGCGGCATGATGCTGTGCTGGTTCTACGGTAAAGGAAAGGCTCTGAAAAAGGGATTTCCTGCAGTTCTGGTGATCTCCACCATTCATGGCGGCGGGCAGATGCTGGTAAGCCAGTTTAACGCAACTCTGGCCTGCTTTGTACCGACGGTTGTTGCCATCGGCGCTATCGTGGTCCTGGGACGTACCCCATGGTATAAAGATCCTTGGCGTGTGGAGGAGAGTCCGGTGATGGACCGCAGCGCCGGTTCTGCCGAGGAAGAGGACGCACCGGAAGATATGTCAGTGCTACAGGCTTTCCTTCCGTATATTGTGCTGACCATTTTGACATTAGTGATCTTATTGGTCAGACCAATTAAAGAGTTCTTAGGCCAGGTGAAACTGGGCTTTGCCTTCCCTGGGATGGTGACGGGATACGGTTACGAAGATCCGGCTGCAGATCCATTTTCTCCGCTGGCCATCTTTACCCATGCGGGAATGTTCCTGTTAGTATCCGCCATCTTCGGTTTCTTCTATTTCAAGAGCAAAGGCTGGCTTCATGAGGACAGCGGCGCGATGATCGGTCGCAGAACCGTGAAAAAGACCATCCCTTCTTCGATTTCTGTGATCTGCTTCATCGCTATGAGCAAGGTCATGGGAGGAACCGGACAGACCACCGTGATGGCCCAGGGGATCGCAGGCGTGATGGGCGAGGCTTATGTGGCGCTTTCCCCGATCGTGGGACTCCTTGGCTCCTTTATGACCAGCTCCAACATGGCTTCCAACATCCTGTTTGGCAGCTTCCAGCTTGCTACTGCTAACTTCTTAGGCTTAAATCCAGCCCCGGTTCTTGGCGCACAGACTGCAGGAGGAGCCATCGGAGCCGCTATCTGCCCTGGAAACATCGTTCTTGGCTGTACGACCGCCGGAATCATGGGACAGGAAGGTAAGGTGCTTCAGAAGGTTCTTCCGATCACGTTGGCAGCAGCGGCGATCGTGGGCGTGATCATGTATGTGGCGTGTATTTTGTTGTAGGATCGATCCAATGAAAAATCCGGAGATGGAAGAGTACAAAATTCCGTTGCCGGGCGAAAATAGACGATGGGTACAGAAGATAGGAAATATATCTTTTGTACCCATTTTTTGTGTCATAAGAAACTTCATCCTATGACACAAAAACGCTCCGCTGGATACGCACTCACAGGAAGCGCTTCCACCATTTGCAAAACAGCCCCGTATGTAGTAAAATAATGATAACTGTAAACAGGGCAGTTATCAAAGAAACACAAAGGAGTTTTAGGAAAATGAAACAGAAAAAAACATTTACTGCGTATTTCATGGTCCATGGGGCGGTGATCGCAGCGATTTATGTGGTGCTGACCATATTGTTTGCGCCGATCAGTTTTGGCCCGGTGCAGTTTAGGATCTCGGAGGCGCTGTGTGTGCTGCCATATTTCACACCGGCGGCGGTGCCAGGGGTATTTTTAGGGTGTCTGCTGTCCAATCTGTTATGCGGAGCGGCGGCTCTGGATGTGATCTTTGGAAGTCTGGCGACTCTGATCGGAGCAGTTGGATCTTATGTTCTTAGAGATCACAAATGGGCGGTATGTGTGCCCCCGATCCTTTCCAATACCATTATCATTCCGTGGGTGCTCCGTTACGCCTATGGTTCTGAGGACATGATCCTCTTTGCCATGGTGACGGTAGGAATCGGAGAGGTACTGGCGATCGGCGTTCTGGGCAATGGCCTGCGGGCGGTCCTGGAGCATTATCGTTATATTTTATTTGACCGGAAAGCGAATTTCACGGAGAAATAGGTCTGTCTGGAATTGACATTTTACCGAAAAAGAAGTACAAGTAAGTGAATGCTGGAAGACCAGCGCAGCAGCAGGATCAAAAGCCGGACGGTGGAACATTGCCTGCATGAAAAAATAAAAGGGTGGATAACAGTATGTATCAGATAGATTTTAACAAACCAGAGCATGTGCATTTTATAGGGATTGGTGGCATCAGCATGAGCGGTCTGGCAGAGATTTTGATGGACGAGGGATTTACAGTGTCCGGTTCTGATGCCCATAAGTCAGAGCTGACAGAGCATTTGGAGGCTAAGGGAGCGAAGATTTTCTATGGTCAGAAAGCGGAGAATATCATCGATGGCATCCATGTGGTGGTCTACACTGCAGCAGTACACCCGGATAACCCGGAGTTTGCGGCAGCAGTGGAAAAAGGGCTCCCGATTCTCACCAGGGCAGAGTTACTGGGTCAGATGATGAAGAATTACCAGTATGCAGTGGGTATCTCCGGAACCCATGGCAAGACCACGACCACATCCATGGTTACAGAGATTTTACTGGCGGCAGACGCAGACCCGACGATTTCCGTAGGCGGTATCTTAAATTCCATTGGAGGAAACATCCGGGTAGGCGGTTCGGAGCTTTTCGTGACAGAAGCCTGCGAGTATACCAACAGCTTTTTATCCTTCTTCCCGAACCGGGAAGTGATCTTGAATATTGAGGCGGATCATCTGGATTTCTTTAAAGATATTGATGATATCCGTCATTCCTTCCGCCTGTTTGCCCAGAAGCTTCCGAAGGATGGATTATTAGTTATCAACAGTGACATCGACCGTTATGAGGAAATTGTGGATGGACTGGAATGCCGGATCGTTACCTGTGGAAAACGAATCGACAGCAATTACCGGGCGGAAGACATCACTTACGACCATTTTGCCAGAGCAGCCTTCCGCCTGATGATCGATGGACAGGATGCCGGGGAGATCACCCTGGGCGTACCTGGAGAGCATAATGTATACAATGCGCTGGCAGCCATTGCCTTATGCCGGGATCTGGGAATTGATATGGAGCATATCCGCGCAGGACTTAAGAAGTTTACGGGAACCAACCGCCGTTTTGAGAAAAAGGGCGAGATCGGCGGCGTGACCATCATCGATGATTATGCCCATCATCCACAGGAGATCGCAGCAACACTGGCGGCGGCAAAGAATTATCCACATAAGAAGCTGTGGTGTGTATTCCAGCCGCATACCTACACCAGAACCAAGGCGTTTTTAGACCAGTTTGCCCAGGCGCTTTCCGCAGCAGACGAGGTGGTGCTGGCAGATATTTACGCAGCCAGAGAGACCGATACCTTAGGCATCAGTTCTGCGGATATTGCGGAGCGGATCGAGAAACTGGGCACGAAAGCCCACTATTTCAAGAGCTTTGATGAGATCGAAACATTTTTATTAGAAAATTGTATGCACGGCGACCTGTTGATAACTATGGGGGCCGGAGATATAGTAAAAGTGGGCGAAAACCTGCTTGGCGAGTAAGTTATCCACATTATCCACATAGTTTTCAACAATTTCCGTTGATAAACTATGTGGATTCTTTTATTTACATAAAATAAATTCTCACAATTTCAAATCCCTTGTATTTAAAGGAAAATCTACCATTTTCGACGGTTTTCCCGTGGATAAAGGACGCCAGAATCCACATTATCCACATTATCCACAATCCGCCAGTGGACAAATTCCATCTATTTTCTTTTGGAAAAACGTGTGATATGATAATGCTAGGACACCAGGCGCTGTGGGCAGCGCATGGACTGTAACGAAGGAAGCAGCCGTGGAGAGGGACAGGGTGAGTTTTAGATATGAGAAGTAAGTTTGAGGTAAATGCCACCATGGTGGCCAATGAGTTTATTGACCGGTATATGGCGGTGGCCAATGGGGAGTACGTGAAGGTATATCTGTATCTGCTGCGCCATGACGGGCGGGAGATCACCGTGGGAGAGATCGCGGACGCATTAAACCACACAGAGTCCGATGTGAAGCGGGCGATTGCTTACTGGGTTCGTCTGGGCGTACTGGAAGACGCAGATGCCCAGGCGCGAAGTGAAATGAGTGACCGGATGGTTATGGGACGCCAGGACAGTGGATGTGCGGCAGCTTCACCGAAGGGACATGCATCGGTTTCGGGCAATCGGACCGGATTTGAAGGACAGGAGATGTCATCCGCCACCGTTTCATCCACCACCGCCCCATCTGTCCAGACTCAGGAGCGCAGGCACTATACTCCGGCCCAGGTTGGGGCCTTGGCGGACAAAGAGGAATTTACCCAGCTTCTCTATATTGCCCAGAAACTGATGGGTAAGGTATTTACCCCAAGGGACTGTGAGGTGTTTGCTTACCTCTATGATTCTCTCCATATGTCGGCGGAGCTTCTGGAATACCTGGCGGAATACTGTGCCCAGAATGACCATAAGAGCATCCGCTATTTAGAGACTGTGGCTCTCAGCTGGAATGAGCGCGGCATCAAGACTGCCAATCAGGCCAGGGATCAGGCGGCTTCTTTTAACGGCGACTGTTTCGCGGTGATGAAGGCATTTGGCTTAAATGACCGGAGACCGGGAGATGCGGAGGCGAAGATCATCCGCCGCTGGTTCCAGGAGTGGGCGTTCAGCAAGGAACTAATCTTAGAGGCCTGTGGAAGAACTTTAAAGGCTATCCAGAAGCCCAGCTTCCAGTATGCGGATTCTATCCTGGATAAGTGGAGAAAAGCCGGTGTAAGGACCATGGAGGATGTGAAACGGCAGGATGAGAAGCATGGGGGCCAGAAAACGGCGGTTAAGGAAGGGACAGCTCCTGCTGGCTATCGGGACAACCAGCCGCAGTTAAAACCACAGAAGAATAAATTCCATAATTTTGAGCAGAGAAATACAGACTATGACGGAATGGTGCTGGAGCGGTTGAAACAGCGCCTGGGTGAAAGCTAGAGGAACGGTTCCGTGGCTGCACGCATGAAAAAGGAAGCCTGTATATGCGGCGGCATAAAGAGATACCAGCTGTCATAAGTGAGAGAGGATGAGAAAAGATGTCACTGAATAATTCCCAGTATAACGCCATCATGCGTATTTACAATCAGCGGCAGTTCCAGGATAAATACGAACAGGATCAGAGAAGAGAGGAAGTCTACCAGAAGGTGCCGCAGATCAGGCAGATCGAGGATGAGATCAGCTCCCAGGCGGTTCGCTGCGCCAGAAAGCTGTTAGATGGGGATACAAACGCAAAAGAAGAGTTAAAACAGCATATCGAAGACCTGAGAGAGCAGAAAGAAGTGCTGTTATCCGCTTTTGGATTTCCGGCGGATTACATGGAGATGCACTACGCCTGCCCGGAATGCCAGGATACGGGCTATGTCGATGGTAGGAAATGCCGTTGTTTTAAGAAAGAGGAGATCCGCCTGCTCTACTCCCAGTCCAACATTGAGGAAGTGCTTTTGCGGGAGAATTTTGACTCCTTCTCCTACGAGTATTATGACGACCGGGTGGTGATCCCGGAGATCCAGATGACTGTGGCGGATTATATGCGCCAGGTTCATACCTGGTGTAAGGAATATGTGGAGAATTTTGAGAAAAAGGGCGGCAACCTGATCTTTACAGGAAGCACCGGTGTTGGAAAGACATTTTTAACCAACTGCATCGCCAAGGCGCTGATCGACCAGTATCAGTCGGTGATCTATCTGTCTTCCAACGATTTATTTGACGTATTTTCCAAGAATAAATTCCACTACGATACGGAAGAGGAAATGAAGGACATGTACCAGTATATTCTGGACTGCGATCTTCTGATCATCGATGATCTGGGAACAGAACTGAATAATACCTTTGTGTCCTCCCAGTTGTTTTACTGCATCAATGAGAGACTGCTGCGAAAGAAAAGCACCATCATTTCCACCAATCTGTCCATGACCATGTTAAGAGATACCTATTCTGACCGTATCTCTTCCAGGATCATCAGTCAGTATTCCATTATTCCACTGTATGGGGATGATATACGGACGAAAATCGTATGATCCGGTACAAAAACTTGACTATTTTGGTACATAATGTTAAGGTAAATTTAAACGGTAGCCGGGTAAGTCTGCGCATTTTGCGGGAATACCAAAAGGTACCTAAAAACGAAACTGGCGTAAGCCGCAATAAAATGGAGGAAGAACATGATATACGAAGAGAAGACGATTGAGACGATTCCGGTAGGACCTCTGGGACTGGTTCCATTAAAGAGCTGTACAGAGCTGGGAAAAAAGGTAAATGATTACCTTGTGACCTGGAGACGGGAACGGGAGAGCGAGCACAAATCTACCATCGCTTTTGCCGGATACCAGAGAGATTCTTACATTATTGACGCTAAGACCCCGCGTTTTGGATCTGGTGAGGCGAAAGGAACCATCGAATCATCCGTCCGTGGTGATGATCTGTATATCATGGTCGATGTCTGCAACTACAGCCTGACTTATTCTATGGCTGGCATGACGAATCATATGTCTCCAGATGACCATTATCAGGACTTAAAACGTGTTATTGCAGCAGCAGCAGGTAAGGCCCACAGAATCAACGTGATCATGCCATTCTTATACGAGGGCAGACAGCATAAGCGCTCCGGCAGAGAGTCCTTAGACTGCGCACTGGCTCTCCAGGAGTTAGTGAATATGGGCGTTGAGAACATCATTACGTTCGATGCCCATGACCCACGTGTACAGAACGCCATTCCGTTAAAGGGCTTTGAGACCGTTCAGCCGATCTACCAGTTCATCAAGTATCTGTTAAAGAACGAGACCGAGTTACAGATCGACAGCGATCATATGATGGTGATCAGCCCGGATGAAGGCGGTATGGGCCGCGCAATCTATTTTGCCAACGTATTAGGACTGGATATGGGTATGTTCTACAAACGCCGCGATTACACCAAGATCGTCAATGGCCGCAACCCGATCGTTGCCCATGAGTTCTTAGGCTCCAGCGTAGAGGGCAAGGATGTTCTGATCATCGACGATATGATCTCCTCTGGCGAGAGTATGTTAGATGTTGCCAAAGAGTTGAAAAGAAGAAAAGCAAGAAAAGTATTTGTCTGCGCAACCTTCGGTCTGTTTACCAACGGTCTGAGCATGTTTGATAAATATTATGAGGACGGCCTGATTGACCGTGTTCTGACTACCAACCTGGTATATCAGACTCCGGATCTGTTATCCCGTCCATATTACATCAGCGTTGATTTAAGCAAATACATCGCACTGATCATCGATAACTTGAACCATGACGCTTCCCTAAGCGAGCTGTTAAGCCCGACTAAGAGGATCAACCGTCTGTTAGAGGCATATAGAAACGGCGATCGATAAAATGATTCCGCAGGGCGGCGGGATGAAACAATATCAGGAGGAAAAAGACATGAAGAAGATCGTAACAACAGAAGCACCGGCAGCAATCGGCCCATACTCCCAGGGTATGGTATTTGGAGATATGGTATTTTCTTCCGGCCAGATTCCGGTAATCCCGGCAACTGGCGAGGTAGCGGGCGCAACCATCGCAGAGCAGGCAGAGCAGTCCTGCAAGAACGTAGGAGCTGTTTTGGCAGCAGGCGGCGCATCCTTTGAGACCGTGATCAAGACCACCTGTTTCTTAGCCAATATGGCTGATTTCCAGGCATTTAACGCAGTTTATGAGAAATACTTCGTAAGTGCTCCGGCACGCTCATGCGTGGCTGTTAAGGACCTTCCAAAGGGTGTTTTATGTGAGGTAGAGGCCATCGCTTACGTGGCAAAATAAGCAGATAAAATGCGATAGGGTATCATCAATATACAAAAACAAACAGGCCGGCGCCGTGATCTGATTCACAACGTCAGCCTGTTTTATTTTTTATCATACATTACAGATTCATTGCCCTTGGCAGAGAAAAGATGAATTCCGATCCGACCCCGGAGGTGCTGATCACATCGATGGTCTCGCCATGGTTCTGGATGATTTCTTTTACAATGGATAAGCCAAGGCCGGTGCCCTTCTTATCTTTTCCACGAGACAGGTCTGTCTTATAAAAACGTTCCCAGATCTTTTTGATGCTGTCCTTTGGGATTCCGATCCCTGTGTCCTTGACGGAGACATATACCTTTTCAAACCGGAGTGTTGTCTGAATGAAAATGGTGGAATCCGGGTGGCTGAATTTGATGGCATTGTCGATCAGGTTGTAGAGCACCTGCTGGATTTTGCCAAGATCTGCGTATACCATAGTGATATTTTCCGCAAATGTTAAGTCCAGGACGATATTCTTGGAATCGCAGGTTCCCTCAAAGGAAGCGGCGGTGTCCTTGATCACCCGGTTGATGTCAAAATTGCTGCGGGAGAGATACCCTTTGCTGTCTAAGGAGTTTAAGGTCAGAAGTCCCTGGGTCAGTTTATTTAAGCGGTCCGTCTCGGAGATCACGCGGGTCAGGTATTTTTCCTGCATTTCCGGTGGAATGGTGCCGTCTAAGATGGCCTCCAGATAGCCCTTGATCGAGGTCAGCGGCGACCGGAAATCATGGGATACATTAGCGATAAAGGTCTTCTGGTATTCCTCCATTTTATCCAGCTCATCAGACATATAGTTTAAGGTAGCAGCCAGATAGCCCATCTCATCGTGGGTCTTTAACTGCAGCTTATGCTTTAGATTGCCTTCTGCATACTGGTTGGCAGCGATGGTGATCTTCTTTAATGGAAAATATACGGTAACCGTGAATACCAGCAAAATGATCAGGGACAGTCCGAAAATAATTCCAGAAGAAATATACAGGATATTTAAGATATTGTCCTTGATCTGCTGGATGGCACTGATCGGAAGGTGGACCAGCACATAACCATAAGTATTGTAATTGCCTGTGATGGGAGCGGAAACGCTTAATACTTCATATGGAAAAACACCAAAGCAGTTTCCGATCGTGTAGGAACGGTTCCCCATAAAGGTAGGATCAAAATCGGAGAGTGTTACATCGGTTTTAGCCGGGACACTGCTGTCTGCCACGATATGTCCGGTGGTGTCCACGATCCAGGCCTCTCCCTGCAGGTAGGTAGCAGCCGCTTTCAGCCTGGGGGCAGCTTCATTTAAATTGGAGTTTCTGCCGCGGTAGAGCTGGCTGAAATCTGATGCCAGCATGTTAGCCTCATCATAGAGGGCGTCAGATTTAGTCTCCAGAAGGAAGTCATAGGTCATATCGGAAGAAATGGTGGCAATGGTGATAAATCCCAGCAGTCCAAACACCAGATAGCCGATGATAAATTTGTAATAAAGAGAATGTGTCATGGTTTTACCGCTTCACCTCGAATTTGTAACCAATGCCCCAGACGGTGGTCAGCGCCCAGTTGTCATTGTCCTTGATTTTTTCCCGGAGACGTTTGATGTGGACGTCTACGGTGCGGGTGTCCCCAATGTATTCATAGCCCCAGATATGGTCTAATAACTGTTCTCTGGTAAATACCTGGTTCGGGGAAGAAGCCAGGAAATAGAGAAGTTCCAGCTCTTTTGGCGGCATATCCACGCTTTTTCCCTGATAGAGAACGGCATAATTGCTTAAATTGACGATCAGATCCGGATATTCCACATAGTCGCCCTGCTGCTGCGCTGCAGTGGCTGCTGTCACCGGAGCGGGGGCCGGAACCGCCTGATAGCGGCGCAGGACCGCTTTTACCCTGGCTACCAGTTCCTTGGAGTCAAATGGCTTGATCATGTAGTCATCTGCTCCCAGTTCCAGTCCCAGTACCTTATCGAAGATCTCGCCCTTAGCGGAAAGCATGATGATCGGCACCTGGGAGGTAGTACGCAGCTCCCGGCAGACCTGGTAGCCGTCCATGCCGGGAAGCATCAGATCTAACAGGATGATATTGGGGCGGAATTCCGGAAATACCTTCAACGCCTCTTCCCCATCGTAAACAATCTTCGTTTCATAACATTCTTTTGCCAAATACAGTGAAATCAGCTCCGCGATATTCGCGTCGTCATCCACGATCATTACACGCTGTTTTTCAGCCATTTTTCATTCCTCCCCATTGCATTTGTGAAATATCTGCTGATACCGGTTGCTGCACGTTTGGGATACGGATACCCTCTTATTTAAATACAACAATGGTAACACCGGTGTCGCCCTCGCCATATTCGCCAAGGCGGAATTCTTTCACATAATTTAATTTCTTCAGTCTCTTATGGCAGGCGGCTCTTAAAGCGCCTGTTCCACGGCCATGAACTACACGGACCTGTGGAAGATGTGCCAGATAAGCGTCATCTAAATATTTCTCCATAGCCGGAACTGCCTCGTCAGTGGTCATACCGATCAGATTGATCTCCGGGGATACGGACAGGGACTTGGACATCTTGATCTTACCGCTTCCGGTCTTATTCTTCGGTGCGGTCGGAACGCCTGGTCCGCTGATGGTGGCCTCGTCTACCAGCTCTAAGTCTTTGATATTGACCTGGGAACGGAGAATACCCATCTGCACATACAGATCGCCTTTTTGGTTTGGAAGGGTGCTGACGGTACCATTAATGCCCATGGTCAGGACTTTTACCGTATCTCCAACACGCAGGGCTTTCGGGGAAATGGTCTTCTTCGGGCCCTTGGTCTTGATGGTCAGCTTGGAATCTACTTTGTTAAGCTGTTCACGGAGTCTGGTACGTTCTGCCTCTAACTGTTTGCCAACGCCGCTGGAGTTTGCCAGTTTGTTGATATTCTTGATGGTCTGGTCGGCAGTTTCCTTTGCTTCCCGTAAGATCCGTTGTGCTTCCTCGTTGGCCTGGCGGATCATCTTGTCCTTGCGCTCATCGAACCGTTCCTCCTTCTGGGCCAGACGGGATTTTAACTGGGAGACCTCTTCCTTATAAGCCCGGATCTCTTCCTGCTCCTTCTCGATGGTCACACGGCTCTCCTCTAAGTGGGCCAGCAGATCCTCAAAGGTCTCGTCATTGGATTCCAGATGGGTCCTGGCGTCATCAATGATATAATCCGGCAGTCCAAGACGTTTGGAAATGGCGAACGCATTACTCTTTCCAGGGATACCGATCAGCAGCCGGTAGGTTGGCTGGAGATTTTCCACGCTGAACTCGCAGCAGGCATTCTCTACACCCGGAGTCGTCAGAGCAAATACCTTTAATTCGCTGTAGTGGGTGGTTGCCATGACGCGGCATTTCATGTTATGTAAAAAGCTTAAGATGGAAATAGCCAGGGCTGCGCCCTCGGTCGGGTCAGTTCCGGCACATAACTCATCAAATAAGCACAGGGAGTGGCTGTCTGCCTGGTTCAAAATGGAGATCACGTTGGTCATGTGGGCAGAGAAGGTACTTAAATTCTGCTCGATGCTCTGTTCATCTCCGATGTCGGCAAATACTTCCTCAAAAACAGCCAGTTCCGAACCGTCAAAGGCCGGAATATGCAGACCTGCCTGTCCCATTAAGGTAAATAATCCGACCGTTTTAATAGAAACGGTCTTACCACCGGTATTTGGTCCCGTTACGATCAGCAGGTCGAAATCCTTTCCTAAATAAAGATTGATAGGGACCACCTTTGCCGGATCTAATAACGGGTGGCGTCCGTCCTTGATGTGGATGTAGCCATTGGTGTTAAACTGTGGTTCACTGCATTTGTAATGGCGGGACAGCGCCGCTTTCGCAAAGATAAAGTCCAATTTGGCCAGTAATTGCTGGTTTAATAAAATTGACTCCGTATATGGAGCAGTCTGGTTGCTTAGATCCGCTAACACTGCCTCGATCTCTTTCTTTTCCTGGATCTCCAGCTCCCGCAGCTGGTTATTTAACTGGATCACCGCCATAGGCTCAATGAACAGAGTCGATCCGGTAGAGGACTGGTCGTGCACCATACCCGGTACCTGGCTTTTATACTCGGATTTGACCGGAAGGCAGTACCGTCCGTCGCGCATGGTGATGACTGCGTCCTGCAGGTAGGTACGGTTGGAGTTTAAGATGGCATTTAACTGGGAATGTACCTTGTCATTGATGGCCTTCATGGAACGGCGCACCTTGTGAAGTCCCGGACTTGCCTCGTCGCTGATCTCGTCCTCAGAGAGGATACAACGCTTGATCTCATTATTTAACGGAGTCAGTGGTTCCAGGAGACGGAACATTTCTTCCAGGGAATCCTCATATTCGTCATCGTCCTCGTGACGGCCATAGGCCTTGGCTCTGGCAGCGATGGTCAGCATGGAGCTGATGGCCAATAATTCCGTGATATTTAAAGAGCTGCCGATCTCCAGGCGTTTTAAAGAACCACCTACATCCTTCAGTCCTGTAAAGGAAATACTGCCTTTCTGGCGGACTCTGGTCAGGGCGTCAGAAGTTTCTTTCTGCATCTGGCGGATCTCATGGACGTCGATGGATGGAACCAGGTTCCGGCATAAGTCCCGGCCCAGGGGAGAGGATGCGTAGGTCTCTAACTGGGCGATGATTTTGTTATATTCCAATGTTTTTAATGATTTTGTGTTCATATGATAAAACCTCGATTTATTCTAAATCCTAAGTAACTGTTCAGTACCTTTACAGTTACCATTTATTACGTGATGCGCGCAGTCATACGCGGCGGCCAGTCGGTGACACAGGGATACGGACTGAGCCTGGGTTCATTATATCATGACGCGCGCCTTCGGCGCTTTCCGCTGCTTCGCAGCTGTCATGATCAAATTCGCCGTTCGCCAATCATGCAAGCATGTTGGCTCACTTACGCTCATTATATCATAAGTAAGCAGCGGAAAGATACCCATTTTTCAGATCCACAGAGTATTTGATGTTACAGCGTTCTTGTACACGTCTTGCGCAAACAGCAACCGGTCATTCTTGTACACGGGATTCTTTTATGTTTTTTACTTGCATAAATACTACACGCATTTTATAATGGAGACATGGTCTTGGAGAGGAGGTCGTGTATGCTGGATAAGAAAAATCCTGAAGATGAACCAAGACAAAAGCGTTCGTTTATCCGGGAAAAGGTAGTAAAGCAGCCTCTGACCCGAAGGCAGATCCTGTTTCGGGCCGGATGTGTGATTTTGGCTGCTGCGGCGTGCGGAGCAGCGGCAGGAACCATGTTTGCGGTGGTCAGCCCTGTAGCACAGCGTTACCTGGGACAGGAATCGACAGAAGAAAGCACAGCGATCACCATTCCAAGAGATGAACCGGAGAGTAGTGCATCCCAGGAGAGTCCTCCGGAGGTGGCGCCTTCCAAACCGGAGCAGACGGAAGAAAGCGTGGTGGACTCCGAGTCTTTCGAAGAACAGGTTCAGGAGATCATTGCCAATTATAAGTATACGACAGGGGATTTTGCCTCGGCCTATGCAGGACTTAGAGATGTGGTTGCAGAGGCAGATCATGGGATCGTGACGGTACATTCGGTAAAACATGGACTTGACTGGTTTGATAATCCAGTAGAAACCAGTGGCCTGTATGCAGGCGCGGTTATTGGTTCGACCCCTCAGGACTATCTGATCCTGACTCCGGATGGAGCGGTGGAGAATGCAGATTCCATTAAAGTAACGTTTGCAGACGGAAGTGAAGTAGACGGAACGATCCGCCAGATGGATCAGGTGTCCGGTATGGCTATGGTCAGTGTCCGGGCAGAGATGTTGAATGAAAGTACAGCCAATAGCCTGTCATTGATACCATTGGGAAATTCGTATAGTGTCCGACAGGGTGATCCGGTGATCGCAGTGGGAGCACCTGCGGGGATTGTGCATTCCAGTGCTTATGGATTTATTTCCTACATTATGAAGAATGTGCAGGTACCAGATGGGATGACCAGGCTTTTGCTTGCAGATATCTGTGGAGATGCGCCGACAGGGACATTTCTTTTGAACCTGAATGGGCAGATGATCGGATGGGTGACGGATGATTATGAGAGGGATCAGCTGACTAATTTGACGACGGCTATGGCGATTTCCGATTATAAGACGATTCTGGAGAAGCTGTCCAATGGAATTGCGGCGCCGTATCTGGGAGTCCGTGGACAGGAAGTCAGCACAGCTATGGAGGAGAATGGAATGCCTGCGGGAGTTTACGTGGCAGACTGTATCCAGAATGGTCCGGCCTACAATGCCGGAATCCAGAATGGTGATGTGATCGTAAAGATCGGTGAGAAGAATATCCTGTCCATGAAAGAGTATGAAAATCAGTTAGAAGCTCTGCATCAGGGCGATACGGTAACGGTTACGGTCCAGAGAAAGAGTGTGAATGAATATAAAGAATTAGAGTATCAGGTGAATGTGGGAGCCAGGTAAATGCCTGGCTCTTCCAGCTTTGCCGGATGCTGGTGCTATCGGAAAGTAAAAGGGAGAGAATATGAAGTATATTGACAGTTTAAGAGAGGGCATGAGAATTTCTGAGGTATATCTGTGTAAAAGCAAGCAGATCGCCCAGACAAAAGCAGGAAAGGATTATGGAAATCTGGTACTGCAGGATAAGACTGGAACCATTGATTCCAAGATCTGGGACTTAGGCTCCCCGGGCATCTGCAATTTTGAGGCCATGGATTATGTGGCAGTAGACGCGGATGTGACGATGTTCCAGGGCAACAACCAGTTGAATATCCGCCGGATCCGTGTGGCAGACGAAGGCGAGTATATTCCGGCAGATTATCTTCCAGTTTCTACGAAGGATATTCCGAAGATGTATGAGGAGCTGGTTGGATATGTAAAATCTATTAAGAATCCATATTTGAATAAACTGGCAGCTGGTTATTTCGTGGACGATCCGGCATTTGCCAAGGCATTTCAGTTCCACAGTGCGGCGAAGAGCGTCCATCATGGATTTGTGGGAGGTCTGTTAGAGCATACCTTAAGCGTGGTAAAAATGTGTGATTATTTCGCGGGATTTTATAAGGAGATCAACCGCGATCTGCTTTTGACGGCAGCAATGTTCCATGATATCGGAAAGACAAAAGAGCTGTCGGTATTTCCGGAAAATGATTATACGGACGATGGTCAGTTGCTGGGTCATATCATCATCGGCACGGAGATGGTATCCGACAGATCCCGGATTTCCTAGAGAAGCTGGCAGTGGAATTAAAGCACTGCATTCTGGCTCATCATGGAGAACTGGAGTATGGTTCCCCGAAGAAACCGGCATTATTAGAGGCCATGGCATTAAACCTGGCAGATAATGCAGACGCCAAGATGGAGACGATGATCGAGGTATTAAGAGCTGCTGGAAATAACCAGGGATGGCTGGGATATAACCGGTTACTGGAGACCAATATCCGGAAAACGACAGAAATGTAAGGAAAACAGGAAACTCGAAGATAGAAAAAAGCCCGTAGTTGAAAACGGTTTTGCCAGGTGTCTGAGAGAGTGACGACAACACAAGTATAGACAGGGGAAAAGGGCTGTCAGCAGAATCCGTAAGCGGGACACTGCGGCAACCCTTTTTAGGAGGTATGTTGTATGTCGTTTACAATCTATATGTGAAGCGTGCTACTTTCCGTGGGGGATGGAGTTGGCCCGCCTTGTTGTTAGTCGAACCCGGCAACGGTTGCGCGCTGGTTGCCGCCGGACTCAGGTTTTGGAAAAGCTGGAGATAAAGGCCTTTTATCGTAACGATTCAGTACCTTCATAGTTACTGAGCAAAAATCCATTCCAGATCAGCTTTGCTGATGGGATTTTTGCCTGCAAGCTAAGGGCTTCTTACGGTCAGTGCAGCAAGTGCACAGACCTACTGAACAGTTACTTTTATCTTCAACTTCATCTTATGGTTATACTATATCAGGCAATTGTGAATAGAGTTTGTTGAAACCATAAAACAACTCTAAATTTTGGAAAATAAATCTTAAGGAAGTCTGAAGGAACGTAACGATTTGGTAAATCGTGTATTTGTTGAGGCGGTTGTAAAAAGCATAGATAGGAATACCGGATTGTTGCAAAGAATCAAAAGTCATCGGTAAGGCTGCTTAGCTGCTATATTTACAGGAAATAAAAAATGGAGAGAATTATGGAAATCAAAAAAAATGACTGCTTCACCGTATCCATTGAGGATATGAGCGAGGACGGCTCCGGTATCGGAAAGCTGGACGGATATATCTGGTTTATTAAAGATGCGGTAAAAGGCGATGTGGTGGAAGCCAAGGCTATGAAAATGAAGAAATCCTACGGTTTTGCCCGTCTGATGCGCGTGATTACTCCGTCCCCGGATCGGATAGAACCGGTATGTCCCGTAGCCAGACAGTGCGGCGGATGCCAGCTTCAGGCTATGAGCTACGAGAGCCAGTTAAAATTTAAGGAAAATAAAGTCTACAACAACCTGCGTCGGATCGGTGGCTTTACTGACATCCCATTTTTACCGATCATGGGCATGGACGAGCCATGGAGATATCGCAATAAAGCACAGTTTCCATTTGGCAGAAATAAAAATGGTGAGATCGTTACTGGATTTTATGCAGGCCGTACCCACGATATTATCCCGCAGGAAGACTGCCTGTTAGGTGTTGAGGAAAATAAGAAGATCCTTGAGAGCATCAAGGAGTATATGATCGAGAACCATGTAGCGCCTTATGAGGAAGAAACTCATCAGGGCCTGATCCGCCATGCCCTGATCCGGAAAGGCTTCAAAACCGGAGAACTGATGGTCTGCGTGATTATCAATGGCAAAAAACTGCCTCACAGTGAGAAACTGGTAGAAAAGTTATGCCGGTTCGATGGCATGACCAGCATCAGCTACAGCATCAACACCGATAAGACCAATGTGATCCTTGGCAAGGAGTTAGTAAATTTATACGGCCCAGGCTATATCACCGACTATATCGGTGACGTCAAATACCGTATTTCCCCATTATCCTTCTACCAGGTGAACCCGGTACAGACTGAGAAGCTGTACGGAACCGCCTTAGAGTATGCGGGCCTTACTGGTGGAGAAGTGGTGTGGGATCTGTACTGCGGAATCGGAACCATTTCCTTATTCCTGGCACAGAAAGCGAAGAAGGTCTACGGCGTGGAGATCGTTCCCCAGGCAATTGATGATGCAAGAGAAAACGCAAAATTAAATGGCCTGGACAATGTGGAATTCTTCGTAGGAAAAGCCGAGGAAGTGCTTCCAGAGCAGTATGAGAAGAATAAAGTTTACGCCGATGTCATCGTCGTAGACCCGCCAAGAAAAGGCTGCGATGAACAGTGTCTGAACACCATTGTCACCATGGCACCGAAGCGGGTGGTTTACGTCAGCTGTGATTCCGCAACCCTGGCCAGGGATTTGAAGATGCTGTGTGAGAAGGGGTACGAGGTGGAGAAGGTGCGGTGCTG
>ERZ836877.1877-NODE-1877-length-30118-cov-6.309018_pt1 | contig 30118 bp, 24 predicted proteins | sample MGYA00519469_ERZ836877 | MGnify/ENA primary metagenome ERZ836877 (study PRJEB31850, sample SAMEA3708809) | human gut metagenome | biome: human gut; feature: human-associated habitat; material: faeces | place: China | collected 2014 ... | reverse complement strand
TGAGAACTTCTTGATCGAGATAGACGGGGAGCTCTTTAAAGTGGATAATTTCGTATTGTCCCAAAATCTCTTGCAACCGAATACTTTGCGGTTCCGAATGCGTAAAGGGCCCAAAGAGGATGGCAGCGAGCCCCAGTTCAAGATCTGCGGCAGCATCATCGGCAAGGATATTGCCCTTAGTCTTGAAACGGAAAATTTCGAGCTGCTCTCATCTCTTAATTCAGACGGAGAAAAGACCGAAGAGATAAAATTCAAGGGCATTATCACTTCAATCAGCGGGTCGAGATCACAATCGGAATATAGCATTGATGTGGAAGCCAAGACCTACGACGGTCTTCTGATTGACAATCCAAGCTGCAAGTCGTTCGAGAATAAGACACTCAATGAAATTGTCGAGGATATCGTCGATGATTATTCCGATTATATAGATGCCCGGATTGACTCAAGATTCACAGATGTCCTTCCCTATACTGTTCAATACAACGAGACCAATTATCAGTTCCTGCTCCGTCTTGCGCAACGCTTCGGGGAATGGCTGTATAATGATGGCGAACATCTGGTATTCGGCAATTTGCCGCAGGGTGAGCCTGTGACGCTTGGATATCCTGATAAAGATATTCCGGCCTATAATGTCGATCTGAAGATTCAGCATACGGCATTCAGCCACGTAGCATCGTCATACAACTCATACGATTCGAACCAGAAAGAAGGGGTAGAGGAGATGGAACGTGAATACAATAATCTTGCCGATATTGTATTTAATGTAGCCAGAGAACGGCTGAAGAAACCGACTTTACAGAATCTTCATTCGGGAGGGTTCGCAGACAAGGACGGTCGGACAACAGTTTTAAATGTTTCGACAAAAACTCAGGCAAGAGGTGAAAAAGCCGGTATGCTCGTGTATTCAGGTACGACCTATTGTTCCAGACTAAAAATCGGCAATACTCTTATCATTCGGGACAATTTCCTGCAGAATGACCTTGTCGGCAATATCAGCGAAGTCGATCAGGATGAGATCTTAATAACCGAACTCGTCCACTTCTTCTCTGCGGACGAGACATATTACAATAGTTTTACCGGAATACCTGCGGCGTGCGACTGGCCTCCATATTCCAACAGCGATATTTTCCCGGTCGCTACATCATGCCGGGCCAGAGTGACCGATACAGAAGATCCGAATCATTTAGGCCGTATCCGTGTCCAGTTTGACTGGCAGGCCCAGCTTGATGAGAATATGATGACACCATGGCTGCGCCTGTCGCAGCCCTATGCCGGCGGAGGCAAGGGTTTCAGCTTTATACCTGAGATCGGCGAAGAGGTGATGATCGATTTTGAGGGCGGAAACGCAGAGCGTCCTTTCGTCAAAGGCACATTATATAATGGAGTGGGAGATCCTGACGGAGCATGGCTGCCGGGCAATAATCAAGTCAAGGCGATCAGAACTCGCAATGGCCATACCATCGAGATATGGGATGAGGGTGAAGGCGGATATATACGCATATATGACAATGAGAAAGAGAATTATATACTCACTTTCTCTACCGATGAAAAACTGATAAAGCTTGAATCGACCGGCAATATAGAGCTTTATGCCCAGAATGACATCATAATGCATGCCGGTCATGACATCAATGCATCTGCCGATAATGATATATTTATAGCGGCCGGACATGATATGCAGCGGACCGCAGACAATGATATAAGAGAGCATGCAGGCAACGACCGTTCGACATCAATAGAGAGAAATGATTCGCTGACAGTATCGCAGAATCAATTTATCAGGGTCGAGGAAAATAAGGACGAAGAAGTTACCCACAAACTTCAGATAACGGCTGAAAATATTCGGACCGAAGCTAAAGATAAATTACTTGAATATTCTTCGACTCATCATATGAAAGCATCCCAGGATCTTGCGGTCAATGCATCGAACCGCATTGACATAAAGGCAGCTCAGGTAAAAACAAATTAAATCCAAAGCAATTATGCTGACAGTCAATTTTTTTGAAAGCAGACTCCACTTTAACATTCATATCCATAGAGGCGGTCATGTAGAAGTGAGATATAAAAACAAGCCGATAGTCAGTGGAGCGAGGGAACAATGTTTTAAAAGAATCTCAGAGACGGTAAAAGAACTGGATAATCTTGGCAGCAAGGAGATTTATTTCCATATTGAAAATATGACTATAGGTGATTCCGCATTCAGATATGATGTTATCTATTTTAAGGAGCATTTAAGTGTGCTGAAATCTCAGTCAAAAAGTTATATCGAGATAAAGACCGGTTTGTACGATACGTTTGCATAATGGCTGATTCATACGTCTGTTCGAAGGCAAAGATAAAATGTTCTTGTGGAGACCGCATTTCCACATTGACTGTATTTCCTGATCGCACTATATGGCTGACCGGCGAGCCTCAGGCGAATATCAGTGATCATGTGCCTATGCGCAACATCGCACCGTTCGGAAGATGTCATACAACGGCCTATCCGGCTACCGGGGCTGCCACCGCCGCGGCACACGGCAAACTGACACCGATGCCGTGTGTGCCCAATACTCCTTTCCCCTGGATGGGCGGCAAAAACGATGTCCTGCTGAAAGGGCAGCCCGCATTGCTGAAGTCTTCAACATGCAAATGCGTGTGGGGAGGGACTATCACCATCACATTTGATGGACAATCTGCAGGCGATGGAGCTGAATTACCGACTGTTCCACCACAGAAATTCGATTACAAATGAGTAAAGGAGAAATAAATGCCAATGACGCAAAAATAGATTCCAAGGCAGACACGAATTTTCTTCGTCATATTCATTTAGGAGTCTTTTTTGACGGTACATCTAATAATATGGTACAGCAAGCGTCGTACAGTACTCCTGTGTTTAATATGTCTTTTTTAGGTTTAGGGCAAAAAAGAATAAATTCGGATAGTGGTAAGATTTATGATTTGAGAGGAAAGCTTCATCGGCAAAAATTAAAAATATTGTCAATGAAAATGGCTGAGGCATCGCGCCCAAATCCCACCATTGAATCATTAATTGCAATTGAAGAAAGAGAGCTTGAAGTAATAACCGAAAAAATTGAAACAGCTTCATCAACATTTGAAATTTCGGATAAGCAATTGTTTAAAGATGCTGTAGCAACAAAGAAAGGATATTCAAACATCGCAATATTATATTCTTTATTCAATGAAGAGTCTTTGGTAAGACAATTTGAAAATAGTGAGAATAGTGATATGGTGATGTCTCCATGCAAAGTACATAAAATTTATATAGAGGGTTCTGGTGCTGAAGACATGGCTGCAAACCTACAGGGAAATCCAAATGGACTGGGATTTGGTCTGGGCCTTACCGGAGTAACTGCTTTAGTAAGTAAAGCTGTTAAAAAAATTACAGAATATATTAATAGCTTAAAAAGCGAAATAGATGCTAATACTAAATTACATTTATACGTATATGGATTTAGCAGAGGCGCCACTTGTGCTCGCTTATTTTCGCATATATTAACTCGTGGCGCCAATGACACATTACCTGGATTACGGGAGCATGAATTCAATGCTTTTTTGAATGAAGATTATTTTGAGAACAAGCGACTTTCGTTTCTTGAAAAAAAATGTGCACATAAAACCCAGCTAACATCAACAAATATAAAAATTGAGATTTTAGGTATATTCGATACGGTGGCCTCAATCGGATTTTTAAAACAAAAGGATGGTTGGGTTGACGGCAAAAGAAAACCATACGAAAATATGCCAAATTATATAGAAAATTGGCATTATAGAAATGTTTATGACTATGGTTTATATTTTGAATCGATAAATTCACGTCCTCAAATCAAACATATATTACACATTGGCGCTCTCGATGAGTTTAGAGAAAACTTTGCATTCACAGATTTGGGTGAAAAAGTCCCTAAAAATGCGGTAGAAATTTTAATACCAGGATGTCATAGTGATGTAGGAGGCGGATATATGTCTGGTTTGGATCAAGAGATATCACTTCCCTTATACATTAAAAAGAATAATACATCAGATCAAATTAGAACATATATAAATCTCCATTCATATAATGGAGGAAAGGGGTGGTTTTCTAAGAATACCGATAATACTCCGATATTATATGATCCAGAGATAAAAATAGATTTCTTGAAGAATAAGCAATGTGCCGAATTAGGTATTAAAAGCCTTATTTACGTAGGTTGGTTAGAAAATCTCTATGATGAGAACGGTAATAAAAAAGAAAAATCCCAAAGGAAGACATATACACTATCGGAACATGACCATAAGTGGTATTTTAAGGTAGTGTATTTCCAACGTTTCGTAAAAAGAGGCTGGAGTGATGTTTCGCTTGCAATGATGATAAGATATTGTGAAAAAAAAGGATTTCCGGTATTTAAGCCTTCTGCCATATATAATTATAAAGAGAGTTTAAAGGCTGATATTTCCGTTATAAAATTGGCCGATAATCTAATGAAGTCTGTAGATGGGCTTCAAGAAGGAAATAGGTATTGGGTAACACTTGGTGGCGATATTTCATCAAAACAATATAAAACCTTACGACTTAATTATCTCCATTTTACATCGTCATGTAGTATAATGCATTTTAGGAATCCATTGAGAAATTGGGAATGGACCCTTCCAGTGGCTGGAGACAAAAGTAATATTGGGAATAAACCGAATTTCGACTTACATGGTTTGTTATGTAGGATAAATTATCATGGTGATAAAGTTAATCATGATGGAAAAGATGATTATAAATCGGCAGTTCTGTACCTCGACGAGTTGTACGATAGCTCGATAAAGATTGAGATATGTTGATCTATTACGACTAATCAGTAGAACTAGATCCGTAATCATGCAGCAAAAAAAATATATTTTATCTGGGAATGCAACTATCTTTTGTCCGGTTATCCCATATTTTGGTCTACTATGGTATAACATTGATAATTCGGTATCTATACCTATGGATTATCCATTGGGCGGAAAATGGGGACAAGTCTTGTCGGATAATATACCATTAGTAGATACCTTTCCATTACCATTTTGCATAAGTTCTTGCTGGCTATCATTATTTGAAGAACGTTTCTTCATATGTGAAAAGCCTCTAAATCAGTTCATATTGGAAGACAGGTATGCTTTACTAACTCAGGCTGATGACTCCGACGTTTACTTTGTTATGGGATTTGGAGCCAACGGTCTACTTGCGCTTTGGTTGCAAAATAAGAAAAAGTGTTATCTTATTGATTGTTTTCAAGGTGAGGAATGTTTTATTCCGATGAGCGATTTTATGCCCGTGCAGCCAGATTTGACAGTACATCAGTTATGTGAACTAATAAAGAACGACTATTCTTACAATAATAGTCAAGACAATGAAGTCCTAAAAAATAAATTTATAAAAATGATGCGTCGATATACTTATAAATATATCGTTACATTCAAAATTTTTAATGATAAATGGTACGAATTGCCCGAAGGTGAAATACAACCAAATTTTTGTTGGATTAATGAGGCCCTTTTCGATGGTACGTTCGACAAACTTCACAATGATATTTTATTTAAATATCATAATGCTGCTAAACCAGAAAAAATAGCTATAAATTGGAGTATCGGAAAAACTGAGTATTTGGCTTATTTCTGGATGGATGAGACTCAATTAAATATAATATTTGAGAGATTTTATGGGGCACATCCTGAGACGAAGGCTGATTTTATTATCCGGATTGATGCTGAGAATAAGAAATATGAGTTGGCGTTGTTCCGGCAGGGGCTGAAAGAGCCGTTGATTATACCGGAGGCTGCATATCAGTTGATTGTGTTTAAGAATAATTTTGAAGATTATCGTTCGGAAAACTATAATCAGCCTCGTGGTGCATGGATCTGGTAAAAATAAGGAAATAATCAAATATAAAATAATATGGCAAACGAAGAAATGTATGAAGATGATGAGTTTATCATCAATCTGACTATTGACGGCACTTCCTATGAGGAGGTAGAGGTAAAGGTGACTGATCCCAATAAGACTATCAGAGATCAGATATCCAGCATTGTGGCAGTATTCGAACTGCCCAAACTCGACAATGGCGGCAACCCGATCCAGTATCTGCTCGGTCAGATAATGGAGGATGGCGAGGAGCCGGAAATCCTCGAATTTGAAGACGAGGACGGTCGCGAACAGGCTTTGATCGACTATAACATACAGCCTGGAGATCGTCTTCATCTCATCTCAGTACCCATTGCCGGATAAAAGACCGGTTAAAACCTAACACAAATGAATGAGGCGATAAATAATTTCAATCAGAAAGAGTTATCGGGCCGTGATGCCCGTCTTTGGAAGGAATGGAAAGAGCTTGATTCGCTCTGTGCCAAGCGCAAGGCTGCTGCCGAGAATCCGCGCAAACCGTCTCTTTCGTACATCATACGAAGGAAGAATGTCATGGGCCTTCCGACGGAATATGAAATCTGGTATCGTGTCAAGTCGATCGTAGGCGTTAAAGATACCGCAGTGCCGCGGGAACCTATTTTCGGATATCTCCACAAGATGAGTATTGTGCTTCCGAATAACTATCCGTCGGCTGACGGCAATCCGATCTTTACCTTCAGAAGCGACATATGGCATCCCAATATACGGTATTCGGGAAGTTTCAAAGGTCATGTGTGTCTTACGATCAAGGAAATGGGCGTTCTGGCATCTCTGAAAGATCTGGTTCTGCGTGTCGAACGGTATCTTAAATATCAGTTGTATCACGCACAGAATACCTATCCTTATCCAGAAGACCAGAATGTTGCCGAGTGGGTGCGCGAAGAAGGCGAGCCAAACGGATGGGTCCGTTTCGGGCAGGATATGTCGGAGGGAGAACCCGATAAACCCGCTAAAGCGGCCGAAAAGAAAGATGACGGACAAGAATCCAAACCCGTTTCAAAAATTATCGCTCGAAAGATATGATTAAAAGATTGTTTTCTTTGATTTGTCTGTTGTCAAGCTTTTACATTACGGCTTTGGCTAATCAGGAATTTGCAGTAAATATTGCTAAAGGAGAGAATGACAGGCAGACCATAGATCTGCCCTATGCCCGGGTTACTTTTGAGCTCGTTTCGTCATACTCAAATATTGCCCGAGTACGTGTCATTGTTGAAAATATCACGTCGAATCAGGCTATTCTTCTTTTCAAGAATGCCCAGGATGAAAAGGCTTTAAAGAAACACAAACCAAAGTTTGAATTCGAAAAGACTTATCCCGGAGGCAAGGGACATAGGTCGGTAAGCGGTTGTAAAGAGATTGCAGATTATTTTGAGTCTGTCGTCCCTGCGGAAACCGTCACTTTATTTACAATGGATGCCTCTACGAACGAAACCGTCCGATTAAGTCTTCCGTTCTATCTGGCTAAATTCAAGCCTAAGGATTTATCAAAATCGGGTAAGAACAATATCAATTATAAAATTCTGGCGGAAGATATAATTGATTTTGACCTGAGCGTAAAGGCCTGGAGTGAAAGTGAACCGGTTTATGTTGAAACAAAGAAAGCCGTTTATGAGTTCGTTGATTCGCTGAAAAATGTGACTTTTTGTCCGAACAAAAAACATTCACCGGCTCTTTCGCTGCAGCAGAAACCTTATCTGGAACGTAAAGACAGTCTGGTAAATGTGATATCGAAAGTTATCCGAGATTCAGACTGGATGTCGACAGATGAACCTTATCAAGCATATAATACCTTGCTTAAAAGCCTGAATGATATTAATCTGGACGACTATAACAAAGATTGCGGAGCGCACAAGGCCGCTAAAAGGCGACATTCATGCGGCTATTGTTCGTTAAGCGCCCAGCAGATTTATCATCAGCTTGACGATCTATACCAACAGCTGCATGCCGGTAAGATTACGCAGGAAGAGGCCGCTAAAAAGGCACGTGCATTATATAATTGCTATCAAAACTCATCAAAACGAAAGAAAGATAGTTTTTATACCGGCAAAATCAGTGGATTTTATAATAGAATTGTAAAGTAAGATGCGCTGTCTTATCACTTGTGCAATTTTAATATTTATTTCTTCAGTATCTTTTTCGAAAGAAATAAAAGATACTGTCTACACCCGGCAAGGCGATAAAATCATTCTGTCATATGTTGTAGCGACAGAAGGCAACCGGGTATCTATAAGTGTTCCCAACGCTCCCCGCATCATTCCTTCCGAGTCGCTCAGGAAGGAATGTAAGGGAGATCTTACAAGGCTGAAAACTGTAATTTTCGATCGGGTCGGCAATACCGGTAATGTTAAGTGGAAAGGCATTACGCCCTCTGCGTTCATGGTCCCATCGGGCGTTACATATGATAAGTCCGCTGATGGATATTATATCTTCGGTGAATCCGCACCTCTTACATTTACGAAAAGCGAAAATGTAAAAAAAGATATCCGGTTCCCCGTATATATCGCCCTGTATGAAAAAAAACAGACATATAAGATTCTTATTGAAAGTTCAAGACCATTAAATGTCACAATGAATCCCGCGGCTGCCGCTGATCGAAAAAAATCTCGTGCGGAGGCCGGAATCGAGCGAATCGCGGTCACTACGAGCGAAGAACTCGAGGCTGACAACGATGATGTGGCAAAGGCCTTAAGCAGCATCAAGATGATCCGGATGCTACTTGAGATGGAATCGGAACTTCCTTTTTCACAAACTCTGACGATGGAAGTGCAAAATCTGCGGAGTTTAAAGGACCGGATCAAGGACGATGAGGTTATTGAAAAAATCAATGAACTGTTTCTCGATTTCAATCAGAAGGAAAAAGAACTGAAAGAGGCGGAAAGACAGGCGTCTTTGTCGGCTCAGGCCCAACAACAGGCATTACTGGCTCAACAAAAGCAGGAAGAGGAGGAGCGGCAGAAGGCCGCCGAGGAACAGGCCCGTATTCAGGAAGAAAAGCAGCAGAAACGTACATTCTGGATGATAGCGGGTGCCGTCGTGCTTGGCATAATAGGCTTCATCTGCAACGCGGTTTTCAAGCATTTCCGCGACATGAACAATCAAAAAAGTATTATGCAGATGCAAGAATCCATTGTAAAACAAGCGGAGCATGAAGCTACCCGTCGTTCGCGTGAAATAGTTAGGAACAACGCTCATCAGATGGCAAACAAAGGCAAAGGGAAGTTGAGGGAGTCAATACAAAAACCGTCAAAACCCAAAACGAATTCTAAAATAAAGTCTATATGATTAGAATTTTAGGAAAATGCAGAAATTGCATTATTTTGGCAGTCATGGCATTGTTAGCCGTAAATGCCGAAGCTGAAATTATTGAACGCGGTAAGGTCAAGATTCAGTATGAATCGCTGGCCGACGGCGGTATCAAGGTTATAAATGTCTGGAATAATTCGGATAAAAGGATATCTTTGATTGTCGATGGCGAGATAAAAACTATAAATGCGAATTCCAGCGCTCAGCCAAACCTGTATGCGAGCCGGATTGTCAGGTTTGATTATGCGACAAGCAGTGGTGCGAAACTATGGGAGCCGACAGCTCGAAAGGAAGAGGTTCCGGCTCCGACGGCTCAGCCGAATGCCGCGGTGGAGAAAGCTGCAGAAAATGTTGTAGAAGAGACTGTGCCTGAAAGAAAAGAGGGGAAAGAGGTATCTCCGAAAACGGAACGTATATTAAAGAAAGATACTCCGGCAACGACTGAAAGTTTTGATTTTGTCAGCCAACTCAATAACGATCCGTTCTTTAATCAGGAGTCAATCAGGCGATATAGTCAGAGAGTGAATACTCTTTGTGCGGGTCTTGAGGCAGCCAAGGACAAGCCTCAGTTTATTCTGGATCACGATGTCGATTTGTTTCTTGAACAGTCGAAAAGTGAATTAGATCAGAAACGGGCGGATATACCGCAGATAGCGAAACAGCTTGTAGTCAATGCGAAAGTCGATGAAGCCAATCAGACTTATACTGTCAGCCTGATTGTAGATGCGTTGACGAGTCGGTTGAAAACGAGAGAAGATGCTTATGAAAAGCTGAATACTCTTGTTGCCAAGTATGAAAATACGGATACCGTTCCGACATATCTCACCAAGGAGAATCTTATCAATTATGGTATAGTTGGTACAATTATATTGCTTGTTTTGATACTTGCAATCGTTTCTATACGGAAAAAAAGTAAAAAGAAGAAAGTATCAGGTTCTCACCCAGCTGTCTCTAATGGCGCACATCAGCCCGAAGGAGATAATCCGGCCATTGTGGTCCGCCGTAAGACGACGTCTATTCTGAAAAAACAATGTATTGATGATGTGGTTGATAATCCAGCATATATGGTTATCAATACTTCGGATTTCACACCTGATTCCGCAGTCAGAAAAATTTATATTAAGAATTCATGCATTAAGGACGTTTATAATCTCTATGCGGAGGATTTGCGAAATTCGGAAAATCCCAAGGAGGACGGCTGTATGGTTCTTGGCCGTTGGGTTTATGACGAAGCCAGACATACATATGATATTTCACTGGAAGATGTGGTATTTCCGGGAGATGATGCCGTATTCAAGGAATATGAGCTTAATTTCGGAGGCAAGATCAAACTGCGTATAGTCGAGAAACTGCGTAAACTGAGACGTGATACCAATCTACAGTATGATCTCGTCTGCTGGATTCATTCTCATCCGGGTCTCGGCGTATTCTTCAGTAATTCGGATGATAATGTTCAGATGCAGCTGAAGCATTCACAGCATCCCAACTTCCTCGTTGCATTTGTAGTCGACATTCTGACTTCAGATCAGGAAATGGGAATTTTTACTTTCAGACGCGACGGATCGATGAATTCGAAAGGCGACATCACCAAGATGTATTCTCTCGAGGAAATGTACAAATGGGCACTCCAGAGCGAGCGGCAGTCATTCATTCCGGACAGCTATTTCAATGTGCTCAAGGATGCCAAACTCAAAATGTCGGCCTGCAACGGAGTTGAGATGAACAACAGTTCGATTATCGATCTGACTCAAATAGTAATTGAACCCGAGACAGGTATCGTGGGGTGGGCGATCGGCACGACCATCGAGGATAAATCCGGTATGGAGTTCGTTGTGTCAAATATCGCAAGAGATTCGGAAAAGCCGAAGACCGGTGTCATCGGCTGTCTGATCAATGAAGCCCATATGAGTCTTCCGACGATTCAGCGGTTGGTAGCACACGATAGTGTGAATCTGTCGTTCGTAATGGTCTATTCCTCGAAACAGATGTCTCTGACGACAATACCTGTGATTAACGGAGAACTGCTTACTGACGAACGCTTTTATGGAGATGTAAATATTGACGATCTAAAAATATGGACAAGAAGAAAACGCTAACATCAGCATTGTTTCTGCTGGGATCCATCGTGTTTCTGGGCGTTTGCGCATCTGCGCAAAATCCGGCACGATTGCAATTCTGTGACCGTAGTTATAACTATGGCCCGGGAAATGACTCGATCAAAATCTACTTCAATATATTTGGAGAAGATGGTAAACGAATTTCCAATCTTGCAAATAATGATTTTGACCAATATTTCACGTTACAAGAGGAAGGGAGGGATATATCCGATGTAAAGGTACGACGGTTAAATACGGGTATCCGTATCCCTAAAGAAAATACTTTCTCCATTCTTCTTGACCAGAGTATACCTGAAGACGGAAAGCGACAGATTCTGACGGCTGTCAGGCAGTTTCTGGATATCGCACCTGATTCGTGTGTATACGTGTCGTTCTATGGCGATGAAGTAACTAACAGTATCAAAGCGTCTTCTTCTAACTTTTCGGAGATCGAAGAAGAGTTCATGACCAGTTCGACGGGTAAAAAATTCTACAGCGGTGTATATTCCAAGCTTGCCGAATTTTCTTCGAATCCTCCGGATTTAAGTTCGGTACAGGCGTCTGATTATGCCGTAAATCCGGCAATCAGTTCACGCGCTTCAAATTATCCCGGGAAAAATACCTTAATGGTCTTTGCTGAAGGCAGTCGCCGTCCTGATGATGAAGAACTTGATATATTGTCAGTAAATGACTTGCAGGCACAATATTCGTCGTCACTCCCGAAAGTCTACGCATTCTATTATACCGCCGACGGGGAGGATACGAATATCGAGACAACTCTTGACGTCATAACACATCCGAAAGACAGTAACGACCGTATTCTGAATAATCTGGAAGGCGATGTCAAATCATCGGCGAGCATGAATGAGGTTCTGACATCTTTCGCATCGATAATAGAGGATGCCGCATATGATTATGAGGCGGCCTATAAGGTCTCGGAAGACAAGACTTACAGCGGTAACGTGTCTTATGCTGCGAAATGGGGCAATCCCGTGATCGGTGAAGGCACCTTCACTATCGGATCGGCAGAACGTCCCTGGCCCGAACGAGAGCAGAGCACTACTAATATTTTTGTGGAACTTCTGGTCGCATTGCTTGTTACAATTCTGACTTTCGGATTTTTCTTCCTTGTGATGAAGATTGCGGTACCGTATATCCGTTTTCTTTCGTTCAAGTCCAAATACTATAAGAAATATCAGCCCGAGGCAAATGTACAACGGAGAATCTGCCATTACTGCAAGCAGGATCTTCGTCCGGGCCAGATAATTGTCACCAAGTGCAACCACTGGATGCATAAGCATTGCTGGGAAGAAAACGGCTATAAATGTGCTGAATTCGGACAGAACTGCAAGATCGGAATTCAGGATCATATCGAATGGAAGGAGCTGTTCAAACTAAGTTCTCTTAAGGAATGTTCGCAGACGATTGCCGGAGTACTCGCCGGACTGATCAGTTGGATAATTTATGAAATTTGCGGTCGCGGAGGCTTTACAGGTATCTCAAAGTTCATTGTCGGACTTGTTTTTACTGGAGCAGATGAACAAAGTTCTCTTATTCAGGACTGCGTAATGCGTACCTCTTCTTTTCTGATGATCGGTCTGTTGCTCGGCTTCTTTATTTCGGTTGTATTCAGATATAAAGATGACATACGCACAAAGGACTGGAAAATCTGGCTGAAAATAATCGGACTTTCAGTGCTGACCGGATTTGTCGGAATGCTTGCGTTTGCTATCGGTGCGGATCTATTCTGTCTTATATTGTCCTGGACCGGCAAAACATATATACCTTGGTACTGTTCGTTGCCGGCATACATACTGTTCTCTATCAGTGTCTCTCTGGCATTGACCGTAAAATCCTCAATACCGGTGAAGAGCGCGTTGCTTGGCGGTACGATCTCTGCTGTCATCGGGTTCCTTGTCCTATACTTCACAAAGTTTACCAGCGGACGGTATGAGTGGCTTAATATGTTGCTCGATTTTATAATTTACGGCGGAGGACTTGGCGCTTCTCTGATTACTGTGAGAATGCTTGCCGAGAAATACTTCCTTGTAATTCAGAATGGCGTAAAGGCCGGACAGCGCATTCCTATCCATAAATGGATGAATGCCACAGGCGGCGGCAACAAAGTTTCTATCGGCATGACAGGAGAATGCGAGATTCAGATGAACTGGGAGAAAAGCAATAAAGTTGCAAAAGAACATGCCCAGCTTTATATCGATCATGAAAAGACTTTGCCGGTTGTCAAGCCTCTGGCTACCGGAGTGCTGTATAACAATCGTGCCGAATTGCCTGTGAACCGCGCGGCTATTCTGTCGAACGGCGATACTTTCAAAATCGGTGACACGATATTCCGATACGAAGAAGCATAAATTCAACTATTAACTTAACCAATATGAAACATTTCTTTTTTCTCTGTGCTCTGATTGCCGGTGTGATAGCCGCAAAAGCACAGACAGACGTTGATAATTTCAACGTGGGTCCGTATGTTGTCGATTATAACGGCAAAGGTGATGTAAAATATCGTCTCCGAGACAATATCAACCTTTATGAGTTCTTTGAACTTAAAATGGATACTACAATTATATCGTTGACCAGAGAGGAACCGGTGAAACATGCCGTTCAGATATCCGGTCGTGTCGGAGCAAATCGATATGCATCGAAGGAAATCGGACTTGAAGGCATCTGGAAACATATGATAGGTAAAAATCTATATTTCAACGGAGGTCTGTCGTTCGCTATCGGTTATTCAAACTTCGGAGAGAAAGGGCCTAAACGTAATATGTTCGAGGTAGGTGTTCCTCTCCAGATAGAACTCGGTAAACTCAATCATCAGTCAGCATCGCTTTACGGAATATTCGGCATAGCTCCGACTTTCTACTCTACGATGAGCGCCACAAAATGGGAGGCAAGCACTGACAAAAGAGTTGATGACGAGAAGAAATCGGGTTTTCTTGTGGCTCCTTCTCTGGAATTCGGCGGGAATCTGCCTGTTGGCGCCACTATCATGCGCATAGGAGTCTACGGAGTATACAAAATCAACTGTACGACCTCGGACTACGATGTATATAAGGATGTAGCGGGCCGTATGTTCCTCGGCGCAAAAATTGGAATTGTCATCTGATAAAATGACAAAGGAAACAAAATATGAATGGGGCGAAGGCGTGTTCACTCTTCTTTCCTGGTTTAAGAAAGAAAAAGTGAGCAATGCCCGAGTCCTTGTTGCCGGTGCCGGTGCTCTTGGCAATGAGGTGATAAAGGATCTGACTCTATTTGGAGTCGGGCATATTTTTGTCGTTGATTTTGATCGTATAGAATTGAGCAATCTCACCCGCTCGGTTCTTTTCAGAGAGGACGATGCCTATGCCCACCGCTATAAAGCTGAAGTTGCGGCCGAGCGGGCCATGGAAATAAATCCTCAGATAAAAGTGACCCCGATAGTCGGTAATCTGTTTTCGGAGGTGGGTCTCGCTCTATATAAGTCTGTCGATGTGATTATCGGGTGTCTTGACAGCCGGCTTGCACGTTATCAGTTGAACCGTATGGCCATGCGTGCCAATAAAACATGGATAGACGGCAGCATAGAAAATCTCACCGGAGTCGTGAAGGTCTATTCTCCGGGGCTCAGCTGTTATGAATGCGGATTGTCGAGAGAAGAATTCAACATCATTATGCTTCGGACAGGATGTGCCGATGTGGTTCGTTCTCAGACATCACAGGGTCGTGTGGCCACTACACCGATCAGCGCTTCCATCGTAGGTGCGGTTCAGGCGCAGGAAGCAATGAAGGTGATACATCTTGATTCCTATAAAGACGAAGCATTGCCTTTTACGACTCTCCAAGGTAAAATGTGGAGATATGAGGGTCTGACAAACATGACCAATCTCTATAAATTCGCGTCATGGAAAAAGAACTGTCCCGCTCATGAACAGTGGTCTCCGGTGATCCGTGACGATAATATGACCGCGGAAATGACAGTCGGCAATGCTATTGCCGAACTTAAAAAAATATGTGGCGTAAATTTCCTTGAGATAAACCTTATGAACAACAAGTTTATAGAGGCAATTATTTCAGATCATCCTGAAAGGGAATTCTGCGTGATGATACCGGAATCGAAACTTGAAGAAACCATATCTTCAGATGCCGAGATGAGGAAATTGAGCTATAAGACTATTTTCCATAAGAAATTTTATGAGAATATAGATCAGGAGTTTCCGTTCCAGGATCTGACTCTGAATGAAATAGGCATACCTTTCTACGATATAATAAAAGTCTCGACTGAGAAAGGTGAGTTTTTCGTAGAATTATCAGGGGATAAGACTCGCTTTGAATAATCATGATTATGAGACACCCTCTTAATATCCCTCTGGATATAAATGCGGAAACGCTTTTAAATTATCTGTCTCATGCCGATGCGACAGTTGATCTGAAAGGCACGCACAAACGTAATGCCTATGAGGATATACTGTCAATTGTTCAAGAAAATGGCAGATTTACAATCGAACTGTCGAGGGAAAGCATATATGATATATTGCCCGAAGCTCTTTTTCATCCGATAGACAGATTCGAAAATATTCCGCCTAACGAATATAAAGAGAGATTTGCAGAGGAGTATGAGGCGCAACAGATGGAGGAAGAAAATGCAAGGCGCTTTTTTGCTCCGTTCGACAAATTTATTCTGGGAATAGGGTGTGAAGTCAACCGGATAAAGAATGATGACTATAAGGATAATTCGGTCCTTAGCGAAATTATCTGTGATAATATGTCTGAAAGATACAGGAATAATCGATTTGTCAGGAAATTAATACCTTATACGCCCTTATGCCGAAGGATGAGAGGAGATCGGGATATGATTGCGTTGGTGCTTCGTAAGATACTTCTTGACGATGGCATTGTAATGGCTGAACATAATGTATCGAAGACTTTCTCGGATCAGAATCCCCGGTATAATTCTACCATGGAAGAGGCGATGGACCAATCTCTCGACTGGTACATGGGAAATGAATATCTTGAATCTGTTACGGAATATGAGATCAAGTATTGGAAGGAAGAGGAATGCACTGACTCATTTCTTTATTTCGTTTCAGAAATAGAGGTTCTGGAAGAGTTCATAAATGACTACTTTGTCGGTATTGAGACTACGGTGAAATTCAATATCTCGAATGTCGCGCTTCCGATAAGATTATCAGATGATCTATACTATAATTATCTTGACTATAATACAAACTTATAATCGATATGCCACTGAAAGTTACATGGAAAAAAGGAATGCGTCTGAGTACTGATGTATTCAATTCTCTCGATTCAACCATCGATGAAAACATCAGGCTTACAACTCTGGTCGGAACGGCCGGACGATATGGCCTCTTCCCGACCATACGGCCATTTGAACTGTCGGTCAATATCAATAACAATATTCTTGAGGTGGTATCCCTGAGCTGTCATGGTGTGACCAAAAGCGGGAAGCTGGTAGACATAGAATTTGACTCCAACTATACGGTTACTTTTGACACCAGGGTCCCGATTCCGGCGGTTAATGGTGACTCTGCCTTTATTCTTGTGGTCAAGATGAAAGATAAGGAGTGGCGGGAAGTGACAGAGACACATTCGGAACCTTTCTATACGTTTGAACTTGTCGGCGAAAACAATATTATAGATAATGACTCATTACCCATAGGGTGTGTGGTCAATCAATATGGTTGGCGTTTGAACGAGACGGATTTTGTGCCTCCGTGTCTTTACGTCGGAGCACATCGAATGTTTGTGGAACTTCTTGATCGGGCCAAAGCTATTTTCCGGGCCATATCCGATAGATGTCTGAATGCTCAAAACTGTATAGCCCGATATCTTCTTTCGTTGATATGGTCTGAAATTTTATCGGCGTATATTACGCTGGATAAAGAGCGAAATTCAGTTACTCCGGAACAATTATATGCCTTGGTCCAAAAGGTAATCGGCGCTTTTGTCATCGGTTGTTCAATTGACGAGCATGTCAGTCTGGAAAATGCCGATCCGTTTGTAAGATATATTCAAAAGCCATATGATGCACGCCATATCTATCGCGACATAGAAGACGGGCTTGAACTGGCGGCTGATATTTCTGTAAAAATGGACGCAGTATGCAATATGACAGAACCGCAGGAAATACCGGTCGAGAAGCCTCGCCAAAAGACACCGCAGCCTCCGGTGCAGGAAACCAAACAGGAAACAGGACGAAATCGTTGGGCCGGTATTGAAATATAAGCGATTATAGATGTCTGATTATACAGCGATACCGCTGTCAATCAATTTTGACAGACAATCGATTCTGGAAAAGGAATCTGGCGATATAGAACAGTGTATCGGTAGTATTCTGGAGTTGATCGTATTCACTCCAAAAGGTTCTTTCAGTGCCGATCCTGAATTTGGATTCGAATATTGGAATCATGAGTTTTCCAATATCAACGTTCGCGAGTTCAATAACAGCTATATGGGTATGATGGCGAATACTCAGTCTCTTAATGAAATTTCCCGGAAACAATGCGAACAGAGTTTACGCGACAGTATCCTTTCCTATGAACCGCGATTGCTGAAACCGGAGGTGAAGATAGAGCTTGAAATGAACAGCAGAGTACAAAAGAGACATTTCCAATCTAAATATGAAATGAAAATTCTGATCTCAGGATCGATAGATGATGGTCTCGGAGTCGGGAGACCATATGAGAAGCGTATATCATTCATGGTAGAACCGGTTGCAAAGAAGATAGGGTAGTATGGATTCGGTTATACAATCAAATATAGATGAACTTATGATTGACTTGAAGAAAGCGGGAATGAATATGGACGACCCGGTTTCAAAGTTGATGGTAAGTACTTTATTGTATCAGGCGCAGAAGATCAAAGACGAGATTGAATGTATCCCCGATAAAGTTATTGATCGCTTGTGTTCCTATTTCATTCCAAAAAACAAGCTGGATGCAATGCCCTCGCTCTGTTTTGTACAGCCGACTTTAAAGAACAGAAAAGGTATTGAGCCCCAATCATTGGTTGATGGTGTATTCTTCACCTATAAAATCGATAGCAAGTTAAGTCTCTCATACTATCCGTTATATCGGAACTTTATAGTTCCATTCAAAGCGACTCATATTCTGACACCGCAATTTCTGCTTTCAAAAGGCGAACGAATTGAACTGCACTTGTCAAAAAACGGTCATGTCTGGTTCGGATTGGAGTTACCGACAGAGATAGATACTCTTGATGGGATGTCTTTTTACATCAAGGGTACATCGGGAGTAATGCCGGAAAGAATTTATGTAGGTAACAGCATGACGGAATTGTCGTATGCCACAGCTGACACGATGTCGGTTCTACCCATGATGGAGCCTTTTGATTCTCAACAGACAAGCCCCTCGTCGGTCGAGATACTGTCGGTCTGGAAATCGATTCTGGCCAACTCAGATAACGGCAGATTGCTCTATATCACCGATACTACCAGAGACAGAGATATTTTTAAATGCAGGGCATATCCGAAATCGTTCCAGCAATTACTTGAAAGTAATGATCTGGATAAATTTGAAAATAACACACTATGGATTCTGTTTGATTTCGGTGATAATTATGAAGTACCTTCTGACATTGAAATCATACCTAATGTTGTGCCGGCGGTCAATGTGAATATCAATACCGTATCGTTGACTCAATCTTCACCGATCGCAAAACTTACGAAAACAGACGGATCATTTTTCTTAAATATAATAGAGACATCGCTGCCGGCCCAAAGTCAGGGCTTCAATATGGTGAATGATGATATTATAGTACGCGATTTCGATAACAATTGTTATAATCCGGACGTTCTATATCGTGATGTCCGGAACTTATATAACAGATTTGTAGATGATTATCATGCATTCATTGAATATCATGGATTGAAGGACGGTGAATTGATCCGCTCTTTGCGCGAACTAATAAACAAGATCGGTAAAAATGTGAGTTTATCGCAAGAAAGGAACCGATATGAGGATGGTACATATCTGATGCGTAGTATCGGTATTAATAATCAGTCGTCTTCTATAAAAGTTTCTTATCTGACCACATTCGGCCGATTGGGTAATTCTCCACATGCCGGCGAGTTGATGGAAAATAAAAAAGACGCAGCCATAGAAAAAGATATAAAAGTGATTGAGGCCGCCACAGGAGGCGAAGACAAGGCAGGTATAGACCAACGTTATGAAATGCTACGGTACTATACGTTGACTTCCGATCGTCTCTTCACCAAGATGGATATCGATGCATTTCTTCGGCTACAGCTATTAAGGGAGTTTGGAAAAGAAGAAATCCAACGTATCAGTTATGAAATAACAATTCAAGGTGCCGGAGGAGCCAAAAAGTTAGAAAGAGGACTTTACATAGATATCCGATTTAAAGACAGAAAGAATTTTGAGCGTGCGATAGGCCTTTCTCTTGATAAAAAAATCAGGCAGTCGATTATCGACAAGTCATGTCTTACAATGCCTGTAATCGTCAAATTAGTAAACATTGATATTTTATAACGATGTATCTGATTCCCGACCCCAAAAATAAGCCGGATTCCACAGTAAGAGAGGTTCAGATGATGCTCAATACTATCAGAACCAATTATCATCATAACTGGGATTATATCTCGGTCGATGGAGTCTATGGCCGTGATACGGCACGGGCTGTAAAAAAATTCCAGGAATATAAGGGGATCAGTTCCAATATGTCTGCTAATGGTGCGATTTTGGGAGATACGACAATCACATATATCAGGCAGGAATATGATCGAGTTCCTCAATTGTCTTCAGGTGTGTTATCTTCTACGCCAAGTTCCAGAGGCAGTAGCGTGATGTCAAAGTCTAAGACAGTTTTCGATGCCATATCGTTGATGATGAACGAAGGGGCGCCTATATATAAGGAACTCGAAAAGGCATTTCCGATAGCCTTTAAGCGCTTGTCTGCCAGGAGTGATAAGCCCATGTTTGTATTTTCTAAACAAGAGGCATATCATAAGGGTGCCAAATACGGAAGATTTAATCTGCCTGAAAGTGTCTCGCGTTATCTTGGAATAATCGGGCTTGCATGGAGCTGGCTGGCAATCAGTTTTGATTGTCAGGATTACACAAACAAAAAGAAAGGCAATAACCTTGGCAAGGCTGATCTGGCAAAACTTGGCGCTAATATTTTTTCGGCGTGTACGGCCTCGGTAGATACTGTGCTGTCTTTTCCGGCGACAAAACAATTTGCATCAAAGATTGCAGGTAAATATGCAGTGGCTCAAACCGGCGCAGCTTTTAGTGTGGCAGGAGCGACCGCCGTATCTGTTGCGGGACAATGTATAGGCGCTTTTTTGTTAGGCTGGGAAATAGGAGATTTAATTGGTGATATACCGATCGGAAACGGTGTATGTGTGCAAGATGCGATCGATGATTATATTGATCGTATCTGGGAGCATCCGTATAAGATGTTGGGCCCGTTCAATTCGATCGCATATATAATCGATGCCTGGAAGAAAATAATAGATTGGAATGTAAACCGAATTTCAAATCTCAAGCCACTGACTCCTGCCGAAAAGCAGAAATTAGATTTATACATTCAGCAGCATAGAGAGATGGAAATGTATGCCGCTCCACCCAGATACAGTATCAGTGCAAAAAGATAATATACATATAAGAATCTGTGTATGTGTGACTCTGTTGCTTTTGCCATTTATAAGTCCGGCATATAATCCACAGATAGTCCAGTCGTACATTGCGCAGCACAAGGATATCGCTTTGAATAACGAGAAGGAATACGGGATTCCGGCACCGATTATTCTTGCTCAGGGAATATTGGAATCCGGAGCCGGCACAAGCGGCCTGACTCAGGCCTCCAACAACCATTTCGGAATCAAAGCCGGTTCGAAGTGGACGGGGCGGGTATATCAGGCATGGGACGATGAACCGCAAAAGAGCCGTTTCAGATGCTATGATTCAGCTGCGGAATCATATCAGGATCATGCCAAAGTTCTGACTACCAACTCGTGCTATCGTGATTTATTCGAAATCAGTATATATGATTATCGCCGCTGGGCACACGGATTGAAAAAAGCCGGATACGCGACAGCTCCACATTATGCGCAGGCTCTGATAGGTATTATTGACCAATACAGACTTTATGAGATAAACGGAGGAGTAAAGCTAAAACCGGGAAAAACAGTTACGATTACTCGTTATGTCGAGGTTGAAAAATCAATGTTTGACGAAGATTCTGTAATGGACGAAAATGAAGAATCTGAAGAGCAGACAATGATTGTGAATGCCATGAAGCGGTATGTAGTGGAAATTAATGATATTCATTGCACTGTGTTACAACCGGGAGAAACTCTATCGGGCATAGCCCGAAAATACGACATATCACCCGACGATCTATTGAAATTCAATGAACTTGCATCGGAGCATCTGCTGAAAGAAGGTGATATTGTTTTTCTGACGAAGAAAAAGAAAAAATATGATGGGTCTCAGGACGTGTATATTGCAAAAAGCGGCGATAGCTTATATGGCATATCCCAGTTGTTTGGTATTCAGCTGCATAGATTGGCCAAGCTGAATAATATGAATGATTATGCACGTCTTGATGAAGGGACCCGAATATATCTGAAATAAAATGAAAAGTATAAATAGCATAGTAACAGACGGTGTATTATTCGACGGACGCTATAAGTTGTTGCGACCGCTGAGTTCAGATGGTGGAACAGCTGATGTATGGCTGGCGTTGGACATTAACACTATAGATGAGGTTTATGATGATGAAGATGATAAGGTGACTGCTGTTGAGGAATCCGGCATTAAGGTCGCAATAAAGATCTATCGTCCTAAAAATGCATTGGATCTTGGAGAGCAAAGATTCCGTGAAGAATTCAAGATTGTATTCAACTGTCATCATACGAATCTGGTTCAGCCGATTAACTTCTCAATCTACGAAGGAATTCCGTATCTCGTATTGCCATATTGTCAAAATGGTTCTTCCGAGAGTCTGCAAGGCAAAATTAATGATAGCGATGAGTTGTGGCGTTATATATCCGATGTCTCGGCCGGATTGGCATATCTGCACGCTTTCAATCCTACGATAGTGCATCACGATATCAAGCCTGCGAACATACTTATCGATGACAATGAAAATTTCGCCATAACAGACTTTGGTATTAGTTCTCATAGAGGTCTCAACAGGGAGGGATATGATGACAGCCAAAGCGGTACGATGGCTTACATGGCTCCCGAACGATTCACAGAGGGATATGAATCTGTGCCGGAAAGTGATATATGGTCTTTTGGCGCGACTCTATATGAACTGATAACAGGAAGAGTGCCATTTGGAGAAAACGGTGGTATGGATCAACTCCAGACTCAAGAATCTTTGCCGCCTATTGAGGAACCTATACCGAATGACATAAAGAAACTCATCAGCGACTGTCTGTCTCTGGATATTACGAAGCGACCTTCTGCAGAATATATATACAAAGCCGCACAGGCAAAAAAATATCCCGTTAGAAATAAAATTAAGTTTTTGATTGCAGGTGCGTTGCTGGTCATTGCGGTGATTGGATCTGTAGCCTTTTTTGTTCTGGCCGGACAAAAGGAAGTTGACACAGTTGTCACTTCTCCTCCGGTTATCTCGATAGAAGAGAAATACTCACGTGCAATGAGGCTTGTTGAATCAGATATTGCTGATAGCCTTAAACTGGGACTTTCGATGCTGGATAGTCTTGGGAAAATGAGTTATGTGCCGGCCTTGTATGAGCAGGCGATAACTTATGGATGGTATTCCGACAGTGTTTCTATTGAACGAAAAAGATTGTTGGGAATAGAGACATATCCGAAAGGTACGGCGGTGCAGTATCTGCCTAAATCGAAGGATATAAACGATAAGGCTATCAATCTGTTTTCGCGAATCAAAGACCTTCAGGACGAACGATATCCGTGTATAAATGCAGAGGGCTTATATCGTCTGGCCTGCTATTATGCCAATGATGTGGTCAACGACAGTCAGATTGTGGTAAAAGACGAGAAACGCGCGGAGACACTTCTGAAACAGGCTTTGAAATGGGCGCAAAAATGCGGAGATGAAAAAATCCAGGAAAAGATAACTATAGGACTTGAAGAATTAAACGAATAAGTTTTACTTGATATGAAGCGATTACTCATTTTAACAATGCTGGTATTTTCGGTCATGATCGGATACGCCCAGCTTCCCAAATGGGTTATACCCCCATCGAATGATACCATCTTTGTAAAAATTGATGGTCAGGTAATTCAAAGTGAATCCAATGGACAGACTACGCTGTGGACAATGGATGGTAAAAAACTGTACTTTACGGATCAGACAATCCTTCCATTCAAAGACGGTGTCGCTACGATCCTGCAGAAAGGTAAGAATGTGATTGTCGGTTTTGTCGATCCTCATGGAAATTTCACACAGTTGCCGCAGCTGACAGTAGCATTTGATAATCCATATTTTGAAGATGGATTCCTGTCTTATCAGAATAAAGAGGAATATGGTTTCTACACCAAAGATGGAGCGAAAGCCACATATCCACCTTCCGTAAAGGCATATCCGTTCCATGGTGGATATTCTCCGTATTTTACATATGATCAGATGGAGAAAAAGAAAGATCCTCACTACGCCTATCAGAAAGCTGATGGACGGAAAATGGAATATAATATTTCTGCAGGTAAAGAGCGGAAACCGGTCGAACCTAAAGATATCGAATTCCTGTCGGGTATCGGAACTAACGGAAAGGGCGTTGCAGTTATAAAAAACAAAGTCTATTGGTTTGTTCCGGAAACTGAAACTTTTGAACCATTCCTTTGGGGAAATGAAAATTCAGAAAAAAAACGTCATTTGAATTTAGTAGGTGATTACGAACGCTATTTTCTGAATCTGCCGGCGGATACGGTAATACTACAGGCGAAATATGGTAAAAACCAGATTGCAGTTCTGAAGTTTGACAAAGAACTGCGCCCGGCGGTTTTCAAATTTGAAGATGAATTGATTACATTTTCCGAAAAACAACCGGAACCATTTAAGTATTCTTCAGAGCTGTCGTCGTACGGTGTCGGCTTATATGGTCTGGCTCATGACACTCTGAAATTGCTGCCGGAGCAATTTCAGAAAATCGGTCTGATGTATGGTAATAAAGTATTTGTGAAAACCGATGGCAAATGGGGTATAGTTGAGATAATACCCGATCTTAAATATTCCGTCAAACTCAATAAGGGAGAGGATGTTGCATTCCGCCATCAGAAGTTTGAGACTCAGATCCGTCTTGATTTGCCGGCAGTGATTTCGGCTAAAGATGCGCGTATCTCGATTCCTGAGTCAACCGGTTGCCTGATTGACAGGACATCGCGTGAGACTAAGGATACAGAGAGCGGAAACTTCGTCACTTACAATTGTGTACTCAATATCCCCGATAAACTTGCAGACACAATTACTACGATAACATATTCGCCGATCCAGGTGTCTTACGACGGTATATCTCTGTTTGAAATTCCGATCTCAGTTAAGGCATGGCACTTAAAATATTATAATGTGGATCCGATAGAATCGGAAACCTCGATATCCAACGGTGTGGCTTCCTTTACCATAAATATCAATGCGCAGCGTAATATTGGAGAAGGAGACTATCCGTTTGATGTCACGATTGATGCCGATTCGGTAATTGTGGAATCTGAGAAAATCTCGGAGACCAGACGTAAATATTTGGTGTCCAATCTTCAGGAAGGAGTGAACAATCTTAATATAATAGTGAAGGAAAAAGGTTGTCCCGAGTCGGTCTTCCCGTTTGAGATTTATTATACCAAACCGGTTCCTAAGAAAAAACAGAAAGAAGAGGTTATAATCAAGAAAAAAGAAAAAAATACGCCTCGTCTTGCGATATGAGTTTTGTAATTCAATCCACGACTAATAAAAGTCCGCATCACAATCTTAATGAAGATTCACATTTTATCGGCGATAATTTAATAATTGTCGCCGATGGAATGGGCGGAGAATCCAGTGGCGATATTGCATCTAAGATTGCCGTAGAGACCGTTTCGGAGCTGTTGAAGCGACCTCTGAACGATGTGATATCTGATAATGAAGCACGGGAACTGCTGTTCTCATCTATCTCGCAGGCAGACAAGGCCATTTCTGATTATATAGAAAAGCATCCTGCTTCGGCCGGCATGGGTACGACAATTCTTATAGCAATTATCAGGGAAAACAATATGTACATGGCCTGGTGTGGCGACAGTCATTGTTTTTTGTTTAGAGAAGGTTATGTTATGTCCCGGACAAAAGATCACTCCTATGTGCAGGAACTGATCGATGCTGATAGAATTACCGTTGAGGAATCTTTTACCCATCCTGACAATAATTTGATAACCAGATATGTTGGAGGAGGGGAGGGCACTTGCGTCCCGGATTACACCTCTTGTCAGATAAACGTCGGAGATATATTTATTTTCTGTAGTGACGGATTGTCAGGCTATTGCAGGCATGAAGACATCAGAAAATGTATTTCTTCAAATATTAATACACAGAATCTTCCGGTTTGTTTAATGAAGCTTGCTAAATCGCATGGAAGTGATGATGATATAACAATCGTTACGCTTACCGATAATGAACAGAAAGGAAAACATTCATCGTCATTTTGGAATTGGTTAAAACAAAAAATGCGAACCTCTGTTTGAAGCATCCCTATTCGATGCTTGTAAAAGAACTGCCATTCTTCAACCTTTAAACACCGGGCCACATGTCATGTCTTACTTTAGAGGAAATAAATAGTTTGTCACGATGTAATGTAAGATCGTAAAGCCTATTACCGTTCCGTTACATTTTCTGAACTTTTTATTTTTAATTCTTTAATGAATTGTGAGGGAGTTACACCATATTCTTCTTTGAATGAGTTGCGGAAATGCTTGACATCGCCAAAACCACAGGTGAAGGCTGCCTCTGTCACATTACAACCTTGCACAAGGAACTCGTAGCCGTGTTTAAGTCTGATTTTGCGTATGAACTCATTGCCGGAAACTCCTGTAAGACTCTTTATCTTACGATAAATAGTGGAATGACTCATATTAAGTGCATCCTGAATGAACGTCATATCCAGATTTTCATTAGCCAGATTTTCTTCTACAATAGAAGTAAACCGGTTCAGGAACTCCTCGTCAAGTTTGCTTAAGCGCAATGGCGCTTCAGGTACTTTTACAGGTGTTGACGATTTGGAGCTGACCTCGATAGTCTTGCCGTCCTACCACGTAACATATTGCCAAATTCGTACATAAGCATACCACGTCCATTTTCTTTATAAAATGGACTGACACATACTAAAATATGATTATGACTCATATCTGAATTTAAAATACGGGCAATGTTATGACGTTCAAATTCAATAATGTCTAATACATTTGAGAATATATGGATTACCGTATCAGATTGTGGACAGATATCATCATCTGTCAAATCGCCGGCTATGATGTTATGTGCTGTTATTTTAGAACTTTCAAAAAAAGTTTCTAAATATTGTAATCCTTGCTCCAGTGACGCTTTGCTTGGCTCTACTATAGTAAAATCTGATATTTGATCATTATCAATATAATGACTCTTAAGAAAGTCTGACAACACCATTTCTGCAATACATTGACCACAACCATAGTCAACGACAGAGATACTGTCTTCTGACCATACTTTATGGGGGATTCCGTCATACGCCATTTGAAGTTTTTGTCGATGTATTTCTCCGTAAGAAGAGATATACATATCAAGCTGTTCTTTAGTTGTAAGGATAGCGAGACCATTCTCCAAATCATCTTTCAGCTTCTTTTGTTTAGTTTCAGAAAGTGAGTTGATATGTTGTTTCACTGATTCCATAACATCGTCAAACGAAAATCGGGAGGCATTGAAACGTGGGATAAAATGAAGTGTTGCCATGTTTTTCATAGAATTGAATCATTGTCGGGGTTATGTTGATGTCGAAGAAAGTTTTGCCAGGCAAATGTCGCGGATGTGTTGGCGTAACAATATGCGCATCCATGGGGGCAGGTGTTGTAAGCTCCGATGTCCTTTGATGTAATACAACCGCAAAGTGTGCGTTGGCCTTTGTCTGTTTCAGAATTGAGTATTAAAGGGCCTAATTCCGGAGATAATCGGCATATCAGTTCCGGGTCGATACATCGGTTATGACTGATTCCGAACTTTGACAAACCAACTTTTTCGGCGCAGGTAGCGAGTTCAAGACCAAGGTTCATATCTACCAGCTTGCGTGAAAAATCAATCATTTCATCCTCAGTCCATTCGCGATAGTTAACCCCAGCCTCACTAAGATTGCGGCCAACCTTACGATACGACGATATATCAGCAAAACTAAACACCAGTTTCTCTGTGTATCCGCGTATTACGGCTGCTATATTGCTGATTTTAACCAATAAATCGTCTGTCGAAATCTTGTCTGTCAGAATCAAAGGGTCGAATCGCCAAACGACAGACCCTAACCCCAATTCATCAACCAGCCTTTTGAATGTTTCAAATCGTCCAGATAGGGGTGGGACACTCGTTTCTAATCCCTCGGCTTCATAGTCGTTAAGTGTATATTGAATATAATATCCAATCCCTTTTTGTTTCAGTATTGGCAGTAACGGCAGTATCGGCCTCGGATTCTTTGACCAAAATACTATGAATTTGGTATTGGCAAAAGATACATACGAATCCTTGCCGTTGTAGGGGTTGCGCCATCTTACATATCCTTTGCTTAAGCGATTGAAAAACCAATCACTGTAGAATGCCGGTATGTCGGTGGCACGGCTTGCCGATACAATTAGGGGAGCCTGCGCATCGACAATATCGCCGTTATCTAATGTAAGTTTTATCTTTTCGTTCTTCATGGCGCAAATTTAATATTGGATATGTGCAATAATCAAGCACACTAATATTAATATATGTTATATGATTGGATTATGCTTTAATTGAAAAGAATCCAGATATCGGCGAGTTTTTCAAGAATATCTATAATTAATCTGATTAACATAAGACCTGAGTAGTCGGATTCTTTACAGAATAGTCAAAGATACCCTTCTGCCGAGCCCTTCAAAGATTCGGAATAGGGTGTTGAGTTGAACATTGGCTTTGCCGTTTTCCAGACGGGAGATATAGGTTTTCTTCGTCCCTATTCGCTCAGCGAGCTGCTGTTGGGTCAGTCCGACTCTACTGCTGCATTCATCAATGAACTTGCATATTTTCATCAGATATTCTTGTATTCTTCTGTTACCACTTATAAAAAGCATATGGTGGACTATCATCAGCAGCTCAATAAACTTGGGTTTACAATAGTATAATTCGCGTCTTTTTGTGCACCTCTAAGAGTCCATAACTCCGCTGAAAATTATAGCAAGTTAAAAACGCCTAACACTGACAGTTATCAGCATTAGGCGTTCTTGTAAGAGTTAAGTTTTATCGTTCAGTAACAGAAATCGCTATCAATACAACGCCCTGATGATCAATTAGTTATTTGCCGATGCATAGCCGTAAACTAATTGATAGCCAGCAATTTGATACCAAGAACTAACGGATAAAACGCCGCTGCATTCAGCTATCTTCTATATATGGAATGCAAAAACCAATCAACAGGCTGATATGCAATCCTTTACGCTTTCTATTGTAAATCAACTGATTTCCTAATGCAAAAATAGGAAAAAACATCGATTCACCAAAACAAATTTGATTGGAATATGCGATGAAAGTTAGCGATTATTTCAGCTAGGAATTATAGTGAAATTATTCGGATGTCCTATTGAATCGGCTTATGCGCTCGTTTATGATGCGGACATAGCTTCGTTTCAGTTTCTCGGTGAGAAAACTATGCCCAACAAGTTGCTTTGCTACTTCGGGGAAAGCGGTGTATTTGTTTAGAATTCTATCAATACGTTTCTTTACCAAGCCAATCTTTTCTCCGAATCTCTCAAAATCAAGACGACAGGGATGGCCGGTCCTGTCGTAAACATCGCTCTTTTCTATATCAGATGATAGACCACCGTCAAGACCAAAGTCATCGCCATTGACGTGTAGACTGGTGTTGATAAGGTCGTAAGCAGGAGCCAGACGGTAATCGTGCCCAGTCAAAATCAACGAGAAATTCTTAAGGTGATCATCGCCATTGGCATAAATGTAATTGAAAACCACAAGTTCAAAGAATCTCTCCATGTCAACCATCCATGCGGCGATATTTGCCCTAATCGCTTTGGCAATATCCTCATAGCAACCGTTGTATTTGAACTGAAGTCCGGCGGTCTGTTCATTCTTGCCTATTATCGAAGCGAAATCCTCCATCGGGAGTTTTGATCCGTCGGGGAGGATGTCGAAACGGCGGGTAATATATACCGGCTGACCTTTGGGCGTAAAACAGAGACCATTAGCTGCGGTCTGTATTCCGTAAATTTGTGAGGCAATCTGCATTGTAAGATGCTCATTGGCAGGAATCATCTTGCGGTCACGGAGAGTCTTGTCCCAAGGTGCAGGTTTCAATATATGCGTAGAACGTTCATTGTCGCCTGCTATATTGATTGCATAGGCATTTATTATGGCCGGGAATTTTTCCTGAACACCTGAAACCGATATGCGGTGCATGGCATCAGCAATCTCGCCGACATTTCGGAACTCGTCAATGTCAAATCCAAGTATCGGATTCACTTTTGTTTTTCCAAATAGCAGTTTGGCGGCCTTTGGACTATAAGTATCAAATCCTTCCAAAAGAGAAGAAGGGCAGTTCTTTATTTCAATCATTGGTAATCCTCCTGACATTAAC
>ERZ836877.1873-NODE-1873-length-30144-cov-4.600751_pt1 | contig 30144 bp, 42 predicted proteins | sample MGYA00519469_ERZ836877 | MGnify/ENA primary metagenome ERZ836877 (study PRJEB31850, sample SAMEA3708809) | human gut metagenome | biome: human gut; feature: human-associated habitat; material: faeces | place: China | collected 2014 ... | reverse complement strand
TTCACATTAAACTCACGGCAGATTGATTTAAACATCTGGTCGGTAAGGGCATTTTTACCATTTTCGATTAAACTTATAGCCACTTTTGAAACTCCGAGCCGTTCACCGAATTTTTCAAGCGTGAGCCCTAGTTCTTTTCTTAACTGCTTAATTCGTTCATTCAATTATTCATTCACCTCCTCCTCACTGTAATTTTTTAATTGAATAGCGAGAAGTACAATTATCGCGATATTCAGTATAAGTCTGATTATATCGAGTATTAATGTTCTTTTCTTCATCGGTCATGCCTCCCTTCTTTTTTATAATAATCGCTTTGAATTTTAATGTCAACAAAAAAAGTTCCGTAAAGTGACAAAAAACTATTGACAAAATCACTATAAGTGACTAAGATGTAAACATACGGAACAGAGAGGAGGTAAAAACAATGAGTAAGCATCATAAAAAAAGTGATGAGAGACGCCTCGCACGCGTCCTTCTCATCACCGCAATCCTCAACTTAATTGTAAGTATGATAGGTCTGATACAGATTATCTTAGCACTTATCAATTAGGTTGGTGGGGGAGGAAAACCTCCCCTTACAAAAAAGGATAATATTCAGCAAGCTCATTGTCAAGATAAATATGCTGAACGAGGAGGTGAGTGACATGTTTGCAATGGCATTAAAGGTTGTCCAGATTGTGCTGGATGTAGTGATGATAGTGTGCATTATTCAGTTGAAGAAAAGGGAGAAGTAGGGAGGTGAAAGAGAATGGAGAAAACAATAGAGGCATTTGAACTTAATGAGTTAAAGACCATTGAAGTAGATGTCGAAAAAGGCATTTTTAATGTGAATGGAAAGCCATTTGGTGAGAACGCAACATTCTTCTCAATATCGTGCGATGGAGCAGAAGGCTATACCGTTAGAGTTCAGATTAGTGCAGATGTAAAATTTCTTAGCCATTATTCAGTTAATGGTAAAAAAATAGCCAGCCACCAGTGATACGTGGCTGGCTAGGTATCAATCATGGAAGAAATTTTGATAAGAAATCCAAGACTTCAACAAGACCGTTTTTGAAACGGTTTTCCATGTACTCGATACCATAGGGTGTGAGATTTGCATTTCCAGATACAGAGACCTTAAGTAAATCAGCCTTTTTAAGTTCAGATTTAAACTGAATAATGTCATCAATATTTTTTGAGACAGAGGAAGTCTCAGTTGCAAAATAATCTGTTGTAAAACGATTTGCATCACTCATTGATTGACCTTGCTTAATACGGGCTAGATAGTCTTTGTAAATCACACAAAGAAGTTTATCAGCTTTTTTAGTCATAAGAATACTCCTTTCATTTCACTCGGCTCTGGCGGGAGCCTGTAAGGAGAGCATAGCATAATGTAAGCAATTAAACAAGGGAGGTGAGGAGGGCGTGATGACGGAAATAAATATACTAGGTGTTATTTATACTGTTGAAGAGGTAGAGGTGGTATGCAAGGCGGCATAGGGAGGAGGTGAGAGTAGGTGCTGGATGAGAATAAAAAGCAACAGAATTGAAAGAGAAATAAGGGGTGGCTCAAGTGGTAAGAGGGAGTGAGATTAAGAAATATATCTTAGAGAACGGAATTAAGCAGAATTTTATCGCGGAGCAGACCAAAATATCTGCTCCGGTGCTTAATCTGATTCTGAACGATAAGAGACGGATTGAGGTCAATGAGTATATAAAAATATGTAATGCGATAAATGTCCCATTTGTCTATTTTATAAAAAAATAAAACAGGCATTGAAGGCACTACACTTCAATACCTGTTCCAGCCTAGTTTAGTTATGAGGTATCTAGTCTCCGGCTCTGAGGCGCTCACACATTCGCGACTGTGTGATACAGAAATCGACGGAAATCATTGGTAGTGCGTTCCGTCTACTAGATACCGCGTTTTTTAACGATAGGCACTCGTTTGATGGAAAGCCCCATAGCAAACGCTTATTGTACTGTTGATTGCATGACAACAGCACTCATCATAACGCGGAGCGAGGTTAAAAGTTTTTTCAATATAATCAGCTCCCTTCCCCGCCACTTATGTGACAGCAAGATATTAACATATTTTTAATAAAAATTCAAGAAATCTAAATAAAGAAAGAGGTGAAGCGTATGTCACAGATGCTTATAGGAATAGAGAATATGCCAAAGGCAGAGGAAACAGCAGAAGTCATTAAGCAGTTTTCAGAGGAAGAGCAGAGAGAAATGTTGTTCTATATGCAGGTATTTTCACAGGGCGTTAAGTATGGAATGAGTAAGGCACAGGCGGAGCCGAAGAAGTCGGCATAAGGAGGAAAACAGTGACAATAGAGCAGTATCTGTTTTTTAAAGTGATAGTGTTTATTATGGCGCTTATATTCGCATTGATATGGTGGATAAAAGAGAGGAGATAAAAGCATGGTAAAGCATTATTTAAAGAGAAGAAAGCTCCTTCAGGAGCAGTTTGAAAGACTGATGAAGGAGCTGGAGGAGAACAACTTTTTACCTGAGCAGGGATGTGACTTTGTAGATAAGGCATTGGATATCGACAGACGGCTATCAGCTATTTATTTAGTGATAGCTGGCATAGTTATAGCATTTTCGAGGGCAATTTTATTCAAGAGGAGGAAAATCAATGGGTAGAAATAATGTAAATTGTACAGGCAGTAACACATAAGATAGACGGGAGGTGAGAGCATGCCAAGACAAAGAAAACCAATTAAGTATAGATTTTTCGTTAAAGACCAGAACGATAATTACATTGATATGAGTACTCTTTCAGAGGATGAGCAGAAGCGTCATCGGCAGAACATAACAGATAGAATGATGGGACAGTTCGGCTTTGAGCGCGACGAGCACCCGGAACAGCCGGCGCGTGAAGGAGAGGTTAAAACAGATTCAATCAGCTTCTTGAAAAGTGTATATGGACATGAGGAAGCGGCAACAGCGGACAGCACGGTGGAAGGAGCATAGGAGGTGTAGGCATGGGAAATATAGTTCCGCTAATGGTAATAAAAGCAGTGAAAAAAGCTGCCAGATACGGTATTCCCACAGAAATGGCTAGGGAGATAGCGCACTACATGCTTGCGGCTGATTCGCCCACATGCAGGGTACCATATGATGAGGTTATGACGCTTGTTGATATTGTCAAGCGTCATTGGGAGTACTCAAGCAGCTTCAATAACACAGCGCAAGTGTACATCGTGGTATACAACATATCACATGACACAGAGTTCATGGAGAACATGGCAGAGTACATAAAATGCCGCGATGGCTTGCCTACAAATGTAGCTCAGGTAGTGCATGATTTGATGGATCAGGCTGAAGAGATTACGCTGAAAGAAGCTCTTTCAGTAGCTGATATAGTGTTAAAAGAGATTGAAACAGGTGACAATTACTGGTCTACAAGGCTGGCAGGCAGACAGGAGAAACAATAATGGGCTGGACAGGAGAGATAAACACGCTGGAAGAACTTGAAGCACTCATGTGCGGCAATGTTCTTCCAGTGCAGAAGTACCCGAATGCCTTTTACAGGCTGAGGAGGGGTACAGTGAAAAGAATGATTATGTATGCAACTGAGATTTATTTAATGAATGGGGGCGAACTGTATGTGTGAATGGAAGATAGAGAGAGTATATCCGGTTGTGGATGCAGTTAATGAGATATCTGTGGCGATAGATGGTTTCAGCTATCTTGTCATATTCGGAAAGCATATCAATGGCGGTTTCTGTGCACTGCCGCAGGAGGGGATTAGTTGCGAGCTGTCAGCACATGACAACTTCGGTGATATTGGCTATAACACGGCAAGCTTGAACAGGAAGCTTAAGAGCAAGGCAAAGGCACATGCGATTGCTGAGGCGATATGGTGTGAGGCGAGCAGGTTGTGAAGGAGGACAGAATGAAAAAAATAAAAAAAATAACATATAGAACAACAAGTGAGCGGAGAAACAATCACATTCAGGCGGTCATACAAGCGGGGGAAATCGAAATAAATTTCCTTGAAGAGACATTGAGAAATGCTGTGCGTAAATATAACACACAGCATCCAGGTAATAAAATAAGTTATGAAGTTATAAAAATTGTTACTGAAAATAATGGTCATGCGCAGCCAAAATCTTATTCTGAATATTTTTCATTTTATAAATAATGGCAGAAAGATGTCTGCGGTCATCTTGAGAAGTTTTTGGGGACTTCATATCTGCCTTTATGACAGGCATAACATTTTCAATAGCATTCATTATGGTTTCTAATTCACTTACTGTAAATATAACGGGAAACAGGGAATTGGAAGTAATTTTACAGGATTTAGGATGCATTGGCGAGGCAATGTCATATATTGGGTCGCAATCTATTGGAATATCCTCATCTGATATGGAGATATCGAGAGAGTTATCATCTTCATTTTCAGACATTTCAATAGTTTCAACCCCATCATTTATGTATGGGGCAAGAGTATTAAACAATTCGAATAAGTACAAATTAATCATTAGGTGAACCTCCTTGGTAGTTTGATGATTATTTTGATAATAACACTTAAATGAGGTAAACGCAATGACAAGGCATAGGATATTTTATCATACCAAAATGGTAACGCTTATAGCTTTCTCAATGGCAGCAGGGGCAGGATGCTGTTACCGCATTATGGCAGAGCCACAGCCATACATAATGCCGGTCGAATCAATCTCATACGAGATTGAAACGCTTTCGCATGAAAATGAAACGCTTCCGGCAGGTTTTAAACCGCCTGAGCCTGAGACTGATACGGTTTGCACAGAAACACAGACAGGTACAGAAGCTCATCCGCAAGTTGCACCGGAGCAACCTGTGGTGATATATGACATTCCACTTCAGGAGGAGCTTCAGCATGGCGTGAGAGCGCTTGCGGACAAATACGAGCTGTCCTATGAGCTTGTACTGGCTGTGATTATGACAGAGAGCTCCGGCAGGGCGGACACGGTAGGCGATGGCGGAGACTCCATCGGGCTTATGCAGATACAGCCCAAGTGGTACGGAGAGCTGATAGCTGAGACCGGTTTAAGCGTGGACAAGCCTATTGAGAATGTGGAGTTAGGAATTCTGATACTCTCCGCTTTTATGGATGAAAATGACGGAAGCCTTGACAGGGCACTGAAGCAGTACAACTCTGGAACCCCGGACTATCCGGGTAATGAGTACATAGAGAAGGTATACGAATGGCTTGATTACTTTGAGGAGGCAGCAGGTGACGGAAGAACAGTTGATGAATAAGATGCGCGGCTCCGCAGAGGAATACCTGAAGCTGATACGTAACCGCCAGTATGTCCGGGCAGTGAATCTCTATAACAAGGTCATGGCAGTAGCGGTCTATGTGGAGCTTCCGGAGGACAGGCTTGTGGAGCTGTTCGGCAAGTATGACCCGGAGGATAAGAATGTACAGAATGGTCTGTTTGACCAGAGAAATGTCGCTTCGGTGGCGGACAGGGCTTTTAAACAGGAGCTTGAAGAAAACCGCAGGGGGAATCCGACACAGATAAGAGATTTTGAGCATTATCTCCCCCGAAGCTATTTTTTAGAAAAACAAAAGAGGTAATGCTTCATAAAAGAAACATTACCTCAAGGTATTCGTGATACCCATACCGACAAAAACAGTGTATCACGAATACCTTAAAAAGTCAATGAAAACGCGGTCAAAGCCGCATTTTCATAACAATCTAAGTATATTAAAGTTATGACGAACGAGAGGGTGATACATTGTACTGGAGAGACACATGGAGATTCAATGGATCTATAGAGTATGAGTTTAAATATGCAGGCAAGTATGGAGCCAAGGGGGAGAAGAGAGGCAAGAGAAAAAGAGCTTCCCCCGAACAGATTAAAAAACAGAACCAGTCCATCAGGGAGAACAAGGTCAGGAGGCTCATCAAGGCGAATTTCACGGAAGATGATTTATGGTGCACTGTGAAATACAAGGCAGGTGAACGTCCACCGCTTGAACAGGTGCGTGAGGACATTAAGAAGTTTCTTAGGCAGGTCAAGGCAGAGTACAAGAAGCATGGAGCAGGACTTAAATATATCAAGCGCCTTGAGATAGGAGCCAGAGGAGGAGTCCACCTGCATATACTGGTCAATCGCATAGAAGGAGTTAATACGGACAGGCTTCTCCAGAAGCTGTGGCCACATGGCAGAATCAACTATGAATCATTGTATGAGTCCGGCGGCTATGCAGACCTGGCTTCGTACATAGTAAAACAACCGACCGATGAGATAGAGGGGCAGCTCTCAATGTTCACAGAGGATGAATGCAGGGAGTTTAAGAGCTACTCAACCTCCAAGAACCTCATCCGGCCACAGCCTGAGCGCAAGGAGTACCGCCGCTGGACACTCCGCGACCTTGTAGAGAACGGTCCGAAGCCGACACCGGGCTACTACATAGACAAGAACTCAATCGTGTGTGGTGTGAACCGCTACACAGGAATGAGCTATTACCGTTATACGGAATACAGGATAAAAAACGATGAGAGAGGAGGGTAAGGATGCAGCACGTCAATATTGTTACACAGTCCGGCATTAAGTCCGTAAAACCTCAAAACGGTGCGGTAGGCTATGTCCTTGAAACGCAGACGCCTAAAGGACCTGCCACACTGAGCAGGGTGTTTACCGTGAGCGAACAGACGATGAATGCCTCCGAGCTCACAGCCCTTATCGAGGCATTGAAACGTCTGCGTGAGCCCTGCAACCTCACGATATACACGGATTCGACCTACATAGCCGGAGCTATGGCACAGCGATGGCCGGACAAGTGGGAGGCAGCGGACTGGAGGACGGCAAAGGGAAAGAACGTGGCTAATAAAGAATTATGGCAGGAGCTTATGAGGCTTTTGAAAGAGCATGAGGTAAGCTTCGACACAGAAAACGATATAGGCTATCAGTCATGGCTTGTGACTGAGATAAACAGGAAGGAGAGAACACATGTTTGATAAGTTTGGAGAATTTGATTCAGCAGAGGAGATTAACAGAGCGGCAGCAGCACAGAGGGCAGAGGGTGACACGGAGGCGTTAATGCAGATTGCCATAGAGAACGGAATTGACAAGGAGGATGCTAAGGATTATGCAGACGGAATAGTCGGGGAGCTTACAACGCCGCTCCTTGCGGCACTGGGTAAGCTTGAGGTTGAGAGCAGGGAGCTGAAGCTTGCGGGGGTGCTAATTGACTGGATGGACGAGTTAAAAACAATGTGCACCGAATCACCGGAATTTGCCCTGGCGGTTCGCCGTAAGGGAAAAGACCTTGCCGGCTACATAGCGCTCACTGCTGAGTCCGGCTATGAGCATAGAGCGGTGGTCGATAAGCGCATAGTCGAAAAGACAACAACCATAAAGCGGATTATGGGCTCACATGAGTTTGCCATAGGCATTCCGGACAAGCGGACAAGAAGAGAGCTTGCAGAGAAGTATTACCTCGGAAAGGAGACGGCATGAGAGCTTACAAGGGATTTACCAAGGAACTTATATCACGCCTTGGCAATGGTGAAAAAGAGACCTGCTGTTTTACGCCGGGCGAAACCAAGGAGGTTGAGGCAAGCAAGACCGTTTCAAGCGGTTTTCACTGCTGTGAGAATCCGTTTGAGTGTCTGGCCTACTATGCATTTGATGGTTCCAACCGATTCTTCATTGTCGAGGCAGCAGGGGATATTGACGAGGACGATGATGAGAGGATTGCATGCACGAAGATAACCCTTATCGAGGAACTCACACCATTCGGATTCGCCATGGAGGGCATGCGGTACATAATAACCCATCCTGCGAGGAAAAAATGGCAGCAGCTCAGGATAGGTGTGACAGTAGCCAGCGACAGGGCAGAAGCCAAGGGAAGAGGCTGTATTGCCATTGCAAGAGGAGAACACCCGTCTGTGACAGGCGTTGAGGGCAGCATCCTCGGGCTAATTGTTGAAAAAGACGGCATGATAACCGGAGCCAAGCTATTTGTGGTAACAGCAGAGCAGGCAGGATGTAGTTATACACTTAATGCATCGCGGAAGCTGGAGGAGGAAGTCTATGAGAAGAAAGCTTGTTGAGCAGACCCCACCGCCCAAATGCAGAAAAAAGGGCTGGTGGACGATTGTGCAGGAGATAGAGAACATAATTGTTCTCAATATCTTCTGCGGTGGAAGCTTAAAATCAAGGCACTGTATAGACATATCAAAAAAAGATTATGCCACATGGCTTCCGCGCGGTGAATGGACTGCACGTAAGATAGAGTGGAGCTATGACATAGAAACTGAGTGGCAGTACAGGTATTACAACAAGAACAAGGTGAAGCTCTTCAGGCTGTCGGATAATGACAAAAATCTTCTTTTTGATAAGTTCAAGGATGAAGATGAGCTTGGCAGGTCAGAACTTGATATGACCAGTATTTTTGCACTGATAAGTCAAGCCGAATATGAATGGGCATGTGAACGAAGGGAGGAGGGCGAGAAAAGGCGCCAGAAAAGAGTTGAAGATGTCATGTCAAAAATACCGCCGCTTCCGGATGACATAGAGGACTGGTTTTATAAAACCGCAGTCGGGGAGGACTTCGCATTCAAAGATGAGGACACGGGGGAGTTCGTATGCACGATATGTCATAATGGTGCTCCGAGAGAGAAATACACTCAGGACAATGGAGAGCCGGTGAGAAACAATGATATTGTGTCCTGCCCGCACTGTGGCAGCAGGATAAGATTTAAGACACGAAAGAGGGCTGTATTCGCCTCAGAGGACGTTGCGGTTGTACAGCCTGTTGATGACACGATGTCCGTCATAAGGTTCTGCATGGTGTTTGGAAAGGTGACTGTCAAGGAGACAGACGTCCATGTGTATGAGAAAATCAGGATCCTTACAGGAAGGGGGGCGAACACGGCACCGTATAAAAATGTGTATTACAGACAGTGTGGCGGTAAATTTGATAACAAAAGCAACTCGCAGCAGCACAAAATAGCAGATAAACAGTACATGTATCCCATTGGTATAAAAGAAGCCCTTGAAGGCACGAAAGTCGAAGCATGGACGGAGCTCTTCACGGAGTTTGCGGCAGCAGGCATGGAGCTTGCGTATGATGATTTGATAACATGTTTTGACGGAGACATGTACACGCTTATGGAGTTGCTCTTCAGGGGAAGGTTCTACAAGCTAATGTCAGAAGAAAGCGGGCGCTTCTCTTCTACGGGCGCATATTGCGGAGTCCTTAATATCAAAGGCACAAGCATGGAGGAGGTATTCAGGATATCAGACCGCCAGCTCATCAACCGTCTGCGTGACAGGAACGGTGACGGACTGATGCTTGAGTGGCTGCAGTGGAGCGAGCGCAATCATAAAAAGCTGTCGGACAAGGTTCTGGCATGGCTTATGAAAAACAGACTTCATACAAGCAGCATGGCTTGGGCAAAGCTGAGGTTCAGTCCTGAACAGGCAATGAATTACATAGAGCGCCAGCGCAGGGAGCAATACAGTAGAAAGAGTATCAGGGAGGTAATCAGCCAGTATGAGGACTACATGGACATGTGCCGGAGGCTTAAGAAGGACACATCCGATGAGATGGTATTCCGTCCGAGGGAGCTTAGGCGCAGGCATGATGAAGCTGCGGCGGAAATCAAGGAAAGGGAGGCTGAGATTACCGCAGATGAGTATTCTCAGCGCTATCCGAATGCAGAGAAGGTACTTAAAGAGATAGCCGGAAAGCTGGAATACCGCAACGATAAATACATGATTGTGGTTCCGGAGAAGAACATTGACATTGTAAAAGAGGGCAGGGAGCTTCACCACTGTGCCGGAGCCAGTGACCGCTATTTTGACCGAATAGCCCAGAACGAGACGTATATATGTTTTCTCCGCAAGACCGAAGAGCCGGACAAGCCGTATTACACCATCGAGGTTGAGCCGGGAGGCACGATACGCCAGCACCGCGGCATGGATGACGAGGAACCGGAGATTGAGGAAGTAAAGCCTTTCCTGCGTGAGTGGCAGAGAGAAATCAGGAAGCGCATGAGCCATGAGGATCATGAGCTGGCGGCGGCTTCCAGGCAGAAAAGGGAGGAGAATATCAGGGAGCTTCAGGAAAAGAACAACACAAGGGTGCTTGAAGGACTTATGGAGGACTTCATGGAGGCAGCAGGATATTAAAAAACACAATAAAGACAGAATGGGAGAGGTGTTTTGATGGACGTAATAACATATCAGAAAAGCTACAGGGAATATAAAGCGGAGCTTGATAATGAGCTCCAGAAAACGGCAGAAGGATTTGTAAGAATCGGCTATCTGCTCAAGGTAGCCCGCGACACGAACGTGCTTGCGGAATCCGGCTACAAGACGGTGGCGGAGTTTGCGCAGGCTGAGTACAGCCTTGATAAGACGCAGGTAAGCCGTTTCATCAGCATAAATGACAAGTTCTCCGAGGGCGGCTATTCAGACCGCCTGCAGGCAAAATACCAGGGCTTTGGCTATGCGAAGCTTACACTGATGCTGCAGCTTCCGGATGCCGTCAACGAGGCACTCACTCCGTCCTACTCCAAGGCGGAGATACAGAGCATTAAGGAGGAGGTGGACGAGGAGAAGAAGGTGAGCGACATAGAGGTATGTCTTGAAGCCTCGCAGGCACCGGAAGAAGGAGGGACACTCATAGAGCGGATTGCAAGACAGCTCCTGCATGATGAACCGGGCATGTTCGTAGAACTTCACAGGGAGGCACTTGGCTGTTCTGTGAATATGCAGCACTTCCAGAGAATAATGGCACCATCAGGGGAAAAGACGTACAGTGTGCGTCTTGCCGGAGTGGGTAGAATCCTCTTAATACTCAATGACGGTGCCGATAACCGGGCGGTCAATTCAAGGACAGGAGAGTTTGAGAAAGTGACGTGGCAGCAGATTAGGGATGTCGTTGAAAAGCTTACCGGTTTTAAAGAGTGTACCGGAAAGACTGCAGAAGAAAAATGGTCGGAGCTGTTCGGGGAGCCGTACCCGATCAATGCGCCGGAAGCAAAATCCGAAGTTGCACCGGCGCAACAGACGAAGCAGCCGGCAGTAAGAAAAGAATCCAAGGTGCAGAAAGCCAGAACCGAAAGCCCGAAAAAGCCTGTAAATCCAAAGAAGGAAGAGGAAAAGCCTGTGGAGCAGATACCGGGGCAGGCAGACATAAGCGACTTTCCGGAGTATATGCCGGAGACGGTACATAAAGCTGGGTGCGAAAACACAGAAAAGCCTATAAATACTCAATGCGAAGGGCATAACCCGGTGGGTGAAGTGAATGAGCCGGTGGAAGAGGTGAACACCACGGAAACAGAGAATGACACCGGTGCAGAAAGCAAGGAGCATAAGACAGCAGATAAGACAGCAATATTAAATCTGCTTGATGAGATAAAAGCAGCAGTCACCGTAGACCACTGGGGCACGGCTATGGTCAAGGAGCACAGCCTCAGGGAGCTGATAGACAGGGCGGCACATGGAGGGACGGATGAAGTCGAAACAGGCGAAGTGTAGGGAGTTCGGCAGGAAAGCGCGTGAGGAGATAAAAGCCCGCGATAACAATAAGTGTATATTCTGCGCTGCCGGCTACCGCATGGACGGAGCGACGTGGTACGGACAATCCCTGCTGAGCATAATGCATTATATTCCAAGGTCACATAACGGCCTTGGAATCCCGCAGAACGGAGCAGTAGGCTGTCAGTACCATCACGAGATGCTGGACAACGGCAACAAGGGCAACCGTGATGAGATGCTGGAGATATTCAGGGAATATTTAAAAGAAAACTACACGGACTGGGACGAAAAGAACCTTGTGTATGACAAATGGAAGGAGCTTAAGCAATGAAAAACAGAATATTTATCTTGATTTTGACATTAGAAATCATATTTCTTACAGGCTGCACAACAGCAGACACGGTGAGCTATAACCTTACAAAGGAAGCCGATGAGTTTAATGTGTATCGGAGAATCACCGTTACCAACGCCAGAACAGACACAATTATGCTACAGGCAGAGGGGTATATGAGTCTGGGCAATAATACCAGCAGCGAGCTTGTAGTAACAATAAAAACAGGGGAAGATAAATACTATAAGGATTATATATACCTTAATGACTGGACGTGTTATGTGGTGGAGCAGCTTGAGCCAAGTTATGTAGATAAATATCACTATGAGCTGGTTATTTACCCGGAGAGAGCTGTTCCGGAGATAGAATTTAAGTGAGGTGAACAATATGGCAGCAGTAACATTTATAATCGGAACGATGCTTGGCATTGTCGGAACGGCATTTTTCTTTGGCTGTGTAAAACAGGAGAAAGAGAATGCATATTATGAGCAGGGATATCACGATGGACTGATTGCAGGAAGGGAGAAAAAACCGGAATGAACAAAGTAATCTTAATGGGTCGCCTAACCCGCGACCCGGACATGAGAGTAACCACAGGCGAGAACGCGATGACAATATCGCGATACACTCTCGCGGTAGACAGGAGAACAAGAAAAACCGATACCAACGAATCAACCGCCGATTTCATAACCTGTGTAGCGTTCGGTAAGGCGGCAGAGTTCGCCGAAAAGTATTTCCATCAGGGTATGAGAGTATTGATTACAGGTCGCATACAGACCGGGAGTTACACAAACAAGGACGGCAATAAGGTATACACAACAGACGTTATTGTGGAAGAACAGGAGTTTGCGGATAGCAAGGCAGCAGGACAGACCGGCTTAGCAGGCACTCCGGTATCACGTCCGGAGTTTACAACAGAAGACGGCTTCATGCAGTTACCTGTAGGTATTGATGATGACGGGATACCGTTCGGTTAGGAGGTTGGCAATGAATGAAGCTATTCTACAGTTGATTAGTGATACACAGGAGAGGGAGAAATGCTATATCAAGGCGCAGAATATCATAGAGCATGCAGGGCTAAAGAGTATAGAGGTTGACAGGACACAGTTCACGGCAAGGAATGACAACAATAAGCTTATCATAAGAATTGCCGTTAAGAAGTTCACAAAGCATACTGTGAGCGCCAATGAACTGAGAGCATTGAAGAGAATCCCGGAGTATCGTCCTGTATATGACCGATATAAACGCATGAGTCACTTCGAGCATAGACCATTGTATGAGTGGGGCTACATAGAATTTGAGTATCTCCCATCCAATAATCATTAGACAGAACACATATTCTGTAGTATAATTAGACCATAAAAACAGCGCCGCAGAGCCGAATATATGAAGCAAGATAACAGCTTCGTGTATCCGGCTCTTTTTATTTTGCATACGGACAGAAAAACGTATCGGGAATAACATTTCGCAGGTGGGAAGGGAGGCAGCAGCATAGATGGCAAAGGGAAAGTATGAGACGTGGCAGGAAGACGATAATATAACGCTTCTTGGGGCATGGGCGCGGGATGGCCTGACACAGGCTCAGATAGCCAAGAATATGGGAATCGCGTTATCAACGCTCAAGGAGTGGATTAAAAAGTATCCGGCCATTTCGGCTGCCTTAAAAAAAGGGAAAGAGCTTGCGGACTATGAAATGGAGAATGCCTTATACAAGAAAGGTACAGGGTACACGGTAACGCTCAGGAAGCCTATTAAGCTTAAAGAAGTTGAATATGACAACAATGGCAAAAAAATAAGTGAGAAAGAGAAAATCGAATACGCGGAGGTCGAAGAATACATTCCTCCGGATGTCACGGCACAGATTTTCTGGCTTAAGAACCGTAAGCCGGAGTCATGGAGGGATAAGCGTGAAGCTCCACCAGAGAAAGAGGAGTACGAGGATGATGGATTTATCACGGCGCTTAAGCAGACGGCGAAAGAGGTGTTCGATGGCGCCGGGGGAGTTGAGACAATGAGTGATAAAGAGCGGGAGGCAGCAGATGAAGCAGACAAGACAGCCGACGTTCAGGTATAGTGCATTCTCGGCTAAACAGAAGATGGTGCTCACATGGTGGATGCCTGATAGCCCATACCATGACAAGGACGGCATAATATGTGACGGCTCAATCCGAAGCGGCAAGACCACATGTATGGGACTGTCATTCGTAATATGGGCGATGGAGACCTTTGACGGACAGAACTTTGCCATGTGCGGCAAGACAATACAATCCCTGAGGAGAAATGTCATCAAGCCGCTCAAAGGTATGCTCAGTTCGCGCGGGTACGGAGTGGAGGAGCACCGCTCCGAGAACAGCCTGACTATCACAAAGGGTTCAGCAGTGAATGAGTTTTACCTGTTCGGGGGGAAGGATGAAGGCTCCCAGGATTTGATACAGGGTATCACGCTTGCAGGCTTGTTCCTTGATGAGGTTGCCCTTATGCCGGAGAGCTTCGTCGACCAGGCAACAGGGCGCTGTTCTGTCGAGGGTTCAAAATACTGGTTCAACTGCAATCCGGATGGACCGGATCATTATATAAAAACGCAGTGGATTGACCATATCGGTGAAAAGAACCTCATAAGGATACATTTTACCATGCATGACAATCCAAGCCTGTCGCAGCGCATTATACAGCGTTATGAGAGTCTTTACAGCGGGGTGTTCTATGACCGCTTTATCCGTGGTCTGTGGGTGTTGGCATCCGGAATCATCTTCCGGTATTTTGCGGATGATGATTCGCCGTATCTGTTCGGTGATGAGGAGATATTCAGCCCGGAGGGAAGACTGCTGCAGCCCTTCTCCAAGGTTGTAATGGGAATCGACTTTGGAGGAAACGGCTCTAAGACAACCTTCTGCCTTACAGGATACCAGGGAGGCTATCACAGCTTCAAGGTGCTTGAGGAGGCAGGGCTGCCGGTAACAGAGGCGGTGGATTCCAAGGCGATATGTGATAAGTTCATAGAGTTTTACAGGTACTGCCTTAACAAGTATCACCGGGTGGACTGGATTTTCCCGGATTCAGCTTCACCGACAATGATTAACTCACTTATAGGAGCCGCAAGACAGGAAGGCTTGCAGTTCCGGAACATAAAGGGCTGCCGCAAGAACGAGGTGGCGGACAGACCGAAACTCATAGACCTGTTATTGAACTCAGGGAGATTGAAGATAAACAGGCGATGTGTACAGCTGCGCAAGGCTATAGCGTCGCTGAGGTGGGACGAGAAGAAACCGGACATTCCGGAGGATCTTAATATTAACAACTGCAATGACTGGTGGGACGCGTTCTGCTATACCCTGCTGGACTTTGTAGAATACATTGAACTTGATAGGAGGAGCTAATGAAGGATAATTCAATTAACGCGGTGGTAAAGAGAAAACTTAACGAACTGGGCTTCACGAACTGCAATGATATACCGTACGGATACATAAATGTCTGTGACTCATGGTACTGCAATGAGCCTATAGAGAATTTTCATAACAGGAAAACGATACAGGGTGAGAAGTATGAACTCAACAGGCTGAACTTCGCAAAGAGACTATGCTCAGATGAAGCGAACCTGTGTGAGGTGATTGAGATAAATGCCGGAAAGAAGAACAGCCAGTTTGAGGAGGTGAAGCAAATCTTCGAAAAGAACAACTTTGCCACAATGTATCGCCGCCAGCTTGAGAGGATGACGGCTAACGGAACGGTGGGGGCCTATATCCGAATTGCCGGAGCGGAGGAATATGACGATGGCTCTTTAAGAGGCGGGGACATTAAAATAAACTATGTCAATGCAAGCGGAATCATCCCGCTCACTATAGAGAACGGAGAGGTGCTAGAATGTGCTTTCTACGGAGAAAGCATAAAAGCAACCAGGAAGGTGATAACGCTTGTAGTGTTCACTTATGCTGAGGTTTACTCAGTGTCAACGTATGAGTTTGACACAACCGGCAACCAGATAAGTGCCACGGAGAATATCAGGCTTGGTGAAATAAAGCCGTTTGCGCTCATGGAGAATGCAGAGGTAAATAATTTACAGGACATGGAGGGATTCGGACTGCCGAAGCTCTGGAACTCCATACCGTACCTTAAGGTGCTTGACTTGTGCTTTAACATCCTTTATTCGGATGTGGACAAAGGCGAGAAGATAATCATGGTAAATGAGATGCTCTGTGAGATGGACCAGTACGGCAGGCCGATTCTCACCACGGAGCAGAAAAAGCTTTTTGTGCTTATGGGTGCAAAGCTCCCGGATCAGAAGGAGGTATACCACGAATACAATCCGGAGATAAGGATTGAGGCGATAACAAAGGTATTCGAGCTGGTATTATCACTTGTATCGATGACCTTCGGCTTCGGAACGAAGAAGTATACCTTCGAGAACGGCAGGATTACAACCGCCACGGAATACATAGGAACCAAGCAGGACCAGCTTCATGAGCTTAACAGGCAGAGGCAGCAGGCTGTTCAGTACATAACAGGGCTTGCAAGAGCAATCATGTGGTATTCGAACACCTTTTCGGGTACAGCGTATGACATAGACACGGATATAAAAATTGATTTCAATGACAGCTATATCCGTGATGAGGAGGCTGAGCTTGAGGATATGAGAAATGATGCTCTGCAGTTCAACATACCGAAGCTCACACAGTGGTATCTTGCCAAAAAGTACAATCTGTCGGATGAGGAGGCAGCGGCACTTGTAGCTGAGAATATGGAGAAGGATGAAGGCAATGATGGGGAAGGTGAGGAGTAATGCTGAGTGATGAGCAGGTTGATGTGCTGTCCGAGGCACTTATGCCATACTTCGATGAGCTGGAGCAGTGGGTTATACAGGACGTTGTGAGAAGACTCGATAAGACTTTGACCTATTCCGGCACGATTGAGAATGAGCTTGCTGCGATGAAGAGCCTCGGATATAGTCCGTCTAAAATACGGCGTGAGGCGATGAAACTCCTTGGAGCTGATAAGAACCTTAAGAAGCTTATCGCGGAGCAGACAGCGGAATATAAACGTGAATATGCAAAGATGATGGAGAAAATCAATCGTGAAGCGGCTAAGACAGGTGCAGACATGGTGTACAAGGCATCTGACATAGCACAGGCGGAGGATAGAAAGATATGGAATGAATCAGGGAAGAAGCTTAAAAAGGGAGACTTCCTGCATCAGCTCAGTGAGGTGTTCAGTGACCGGATGGAGGGAGATTTGCTGAATCTGACAAGGACAGCAGGCTTTAAAAGCGGAATGTCATACATGGATGCGCGCCAGGCATACACGCACAGCCTCAACAATTCAGTGCTGAGGATGGCAAGCGGCGTGAGTACTATAGAGCGTGAGCTGACCAGCGTTATACATGAGCTGGCACAGAGCGGCATTCGCTCAGTCAATTATGGCACCAACCGCTCACAGCACATAGAGAGCGCAGTGCGCACCGCACTAAGGACAACTTATAGCCAGCTCTCCGGCGCAGTGATGGACAAGGACATTAACCAGACAGGTGAGACACTTGTGTATGTCTCACAGCACTGGGGAGCGCGTAACAAGGGAGAGGGAATAGAGAACCATGAAGCATGGCAGGGCAAGGTGTATAAGCTTGATGACTGTGAATATCCGGAGGAGGAGAAGCGCATAGGACAGAAGATAACAAGCCTTGTGGAATCCACGGGCTATGATGCAACAACATCTACCGTGGTGGATCCTAGAGGACTTCACGGCTACAACTGCCGCCATAGCCATTATGCCTGGTTCGAGGGTGTATCTGAGAAGCCAAAATACAAGCCGGAGCCACCACCGAAGGAGATAGATGGCAAGGTCTATGACTACTACGCCATGACACAGAAAATGCGCCGGATGGAGCGTGACATACGAGCAATGCGTAAGGAGCAGATAGCACTTAAAGAGCTTGGAATGGATACGGAGCGGCAGCAGGAGCTTAAGAAGAAAATCAGCAGGAGCATGAACACATATAAAGAGTTTTGTGACAAGTGCGACATACCGCCAAAGTATGAGCGCACAAGGGTGGAGAAGGTCGGGACGGACATTAAGAAGACGCAGGCGTATAAAGACTATGAGAAGATGGAGAAGGAAACTGGTTCAAATAGCGAAAATACATCACAAGAGAAAATATCAGTAGAAAATTCAAAAAAACAGCGATATAATAGAACTATTGAACAGTTAGAGGCTGTAGCCGCTGACATTAAAAACAATATTTCACAATACAGTGATAGACCTTCAAAGTGGAGTGGAAAGATAAATGTAATTGACAAGTATAAGGATGAAGGTGTATTAGGAAATAAAGAATGGAATTGCAATATCATGGTTGTTGCTAATGCTGATGATGGTGTTTTATGGCATGAGATGTTACATTCTTGTTCCGTAAGTTATTATGATCCTAAAGTGTATTTAGAAAATAAGTATATTGAAGAATCAAGCGTAGAATATCTAAAGCAACAGATATGCAAAGAAAAAGGAATAGAAAGTATAGCTGGTTATCCGGATAAAGTTCAAATACTTGAAAATATTAACAAAGCTTTTGGGTATGGAACAGACATCGACTTTGCCAAAGAATTATTTAATATACCACTGCCAGAAAGATATCAATGGCTAGAGGATAAAGTTGATAGTGATTTAAGAATATACCAAGCTTCATTTGAAGATTATAATGAGGTTATGAAATTTATCGAAAAACTGAAAGGTGGAGATAATGGCTGATATAAAAGGACTAATATCACAACTTCAAGAGAGTGAAAATAAGTTTATCATAACGGATTCATCAACTACAGCGGAAAGATTGAGAGCAAAGATTATTCAGCGGAAAAAATCAGAGGATGAATGTTTAAAATTAAAACAAGAGATAATGGATTTTTTTGCTACGAATCCTTCTGCTGAAGAAAAAGAAATTCTTTGGGCATATACTGAATCTTTGTGGATGGAATGCTCAGCTATAGAGATAAAAAGACAAGTTGCACCAGTACAACAAAAATAAAAAAATATTTGCATTTATAGAATATATGTTCTATAATAGTCCAGGGTGGTAAAATTGCAGACAACGGAATATGAGTGGATTGCCTGCCCGATATGTGGAAACCCACACATGACGAAGGTTATGGGTGACACGCAACTGTATCGTTTCCCGGCATTTTGTAAGCGGTGTAAAGCGGAGACGATAATAACAACGAACCAGAACAAGAGAGCCTTAGCGCCGAATAATTGATTTTTCCTGACATTAACAGGGAGAATTGGTTGTTCGGCGCTTTTTGTTTGTTTTGAACAGGGGAAGGAGCAGAAATGGATTTTTTAGAGATTTTAAAAGCCAATGGTATTGAGGTGCCGAAGGATAAGACCGAAGCCATCACAAAGGCGGTCGGTGAGAACTATAAGACAAACAGCGAGTACGAGAAGGTGTCCGGTGAACTGGACACGGCGAATAAGAAAATACTTGCCAATGACACAGCCATCAAGGATTTAGAGGGAAAGCTTGCCGGCTTCAAGGATGTTGATGTGACAGCTCTTAACGAGCGCATTAAGAATCTGGAGACCGAAAAGAGCACGATTGAGGCGGACTATAAGAAACAGATAGAGGACAGGGATTTCAATGACCTGGTGAAGGATGCCATTACAGCCGTCAAGGGAAAGAACACCAAGGCGATTATGGCACTTCTTGATACGGACACATTGAAGAAGTCCAAGAACCAAAAGGACGATGTGGCAGCAGCCCTAAAGACACTCACTGAGGCGGATGATAGTAAGATGCTGTTTGGTGAGCCACAGTCAACAGGAAATAGGAAGGATGTCGGTGGACATGTTCCGGATAGCGGAGCTGGATCACAGGCGGATACATTAACAGGTGCTCTTGCGGCACACTATAACAATTAACAGGAGGTAAGGGAAAATGCCAATAAGTTTAGCAGAAGCAAAAGTCGGTATGGCAGACAAGGTAGACCAGCAGGTTGTAGATGAGTTCAGAAGGGCGTCATTATTGCTGGATATGCTTATTTTCGATGACGCGGTGTCACCGGGAACAGGCGGAAGCACATTGACATACGGCTATACGTGTCTTAAGACACCGTCAACGGTAGCAGTCAGAGAGCTTAATACGGAGTACACACCGAACGAAGCAAAGAGAGAGAAGAAAACCGCAGACCTTAAAATCTTCGGTGGTTCCTATCAGATTGACCGTGTTATCGCACAGACATCCGGTGCGGTTAATGAGGTTGAGTTCCAGATGAGAGAGAAGATCAAGGCAGCAGCCAACTATTTCCACATGCTGGTTATCAATGGCACCGGAGCAGGCTCAGGAGCCGGCTATGTGACAAACACATTCGACGGCTTAAAGAAGATTCTCAGTGGTTCCGATACAGAGTACACGGCTAAGGATGTTGATATTTCAACATCAGCGCTCCTTGATACCAATTACAATGCGTTTCTTGATGCGGTCGATACGTTCATCAGTAAGCTTGCGGAGAAGCCTGATATTCTTATGATGAACACGGAAATGCTCACCAAGGTCCGCTCTGCGGCGAGAAGAGCAGGCTATTATGACCGCAGCAAGGATGATTTTGGCCGCGCAGTTGAGACATACAACGGAATTAAACTTCTTGATGCAGGATATTATTACAACGGCTCAACAACAGAGCCTGTTGTCGCAATTGAGACAGATGGCTCAACCGCTATATACGGTATCAAGATAGGACTCAACGCATTCCATGGGGTATCACCGAAGGGTGACAAGATTATCGCCCAGCACCTTCCTGATTTTAGCCAGGCAGGAGCAGTAAAAGAGGGTGATGTCGAGATGGTGGCAGCAACAGTACTTAAGAACAGCAAGATGGCGGGCGTTCTTAAGGGAATTAAGATAAAGCCGACAGAGTAGAAAATAATGGGGGTGAGAGTATTAACAGCTTAACTATAACAGTGGACTGGGAGGACTATCACTCCCGTTTTGCTGGCAGTAAATTGACGGAGGAACAGTTCACGGCTATGGCATATCAGGCATGCAGCCGTGTAAAGCGTCTGTGCAGACCGTATGTCCTTAAAGCTGTCCTTGAAAATGAGGATGACTACCGCAATGACAGGCTAAAGGACGCGGTATGCTGCGTGATAAATGAGATGTATGAGCAGGGCAAGGTTGGAGCAGGCACCGGGGTAACTTCGGTATCGAATGACGGCTATTCGGAGAGCTATGCAGTCACTAAGAAAACGGATGCCGACTTGGAGCTGGATACACTGGCAAAAGCCCAGCTCTATGGCACTGGCTTGATGGGGGCATTGTGATGTTCAATGATACGGTGACTTTTTATTCTTATGACGCTGATACGGAGAGCTGGAAAAGAACAGTCATAGCTGGCTGCCAGTGGTCGGCGGAGACAGTAAAAACGGTGTCCACCGATGGAAAGCTCAATATCTCCAAGGTGGTGAACATCACCATCCCGGTTGAGACAGCAGCTATGCCGGAGCAGTACATAGATTACCGCCTGTACAGCACACAGGCGGTCAAGGACGGCTTTTTCACTATCAACCCTACCACTAATATGGATGTGGTTGTTATGGGCGGATGTGAGGCTGAATTGACATCGGAATATACCTTGTCACAGCTGGTAAGGGAACACATAGCAGCAACGGTGTCATCTGTGGCGGATAACACCGGCAGACCAAGGCTTAAGAATATCAAGGTGGTGGCGCGATGATTGATGTGACTGTTAAATTGCCGGAAGCAGGGGCAATGATAAAGAAACTGGGATTGAATCAGCGCGGAGAGGTTCAGAAGGCGATTGCACAGGAAGCATTAGATCAATGCAATCCACTGGTGCCTATTGATACAGGAATACTTAAGCAAAGTGGACATATTGAAAATGATGGAGAGCTTATTGTGTGGAATCAGCCTTATGCTAAGTTCCAGTATTATGGAATGTTAATGGTTGATGAGGTAACTGGAAGCCCATGGAGTAAGAAGGACGGAAAGAAAAAACTTACAGATATACCTCTTAAATACCAGAGCCAAGGTGAATCCCACTGGTTTGACAAGGCAATGCAGAACGGCGGGCGGGAAAAGCTTATCGAGGTAGCCCGCAAGGAGGTGCGAAAGCGCAGTACATGACAGTAGTAGAAGCGATTGTGAAATGGCTCAAGGAAGCCAGGATAAATAAGATAAGCACGGATGCCCTGCCGGGACAGTCCATTGCGTATGGGATAGCGAAAGCACCAACGCAGAATGTCAGGACGTTCGTGTCAGGCAGAAAGATATATACAGATTACTATGATTTTCTGGCACGCTTAGACAGCAAGACGGACGCGGAGAGGGTCAATAATCATAAATTCATGGAGGAACTGTCTGAGTGGATATATGAGCAGAATGTACAGGAGCTGTATCCGGAGCTTCCGGAACATCTTAAGTGCAGTGATATATCAGTAAGCACACCATTCCACATGCAGGCGGCAGACGAGGACTCCGCCGTCTATGCATTCACTATAAAAATTAAGTATGGGAAGGAGAAATAAAAATGGCAGAAATGAGAGAAAAGTTGATGCATTTCTTTGATATCGGAGACGGTACAGAGAATTATGTACTGCTTGGTGATGGTATCAGTTCACTCACGGAGGAGTTTAACCCTGAGAATGAGACAAAACACTATATTCATCAGTCCAGCGGAACAGCTAATGTGAAATCGTACGCACCATCCATGTCCGTTGAGAAGGAGTACATTAAGGACGAGGAGCTTCAGAAGTGGATAGACAAGAAGGTACGTGAGCTTCCTACAGGGGCTTCCGCCAGAAGCAGCTATATAAGGGTCAATGCCCTTGAGGAGCCTGTCTCTGATGGAGTATGGCCGGCAGTCAAGAGGGCTTGTGCATATCAGTTTGATTCTATCGGCGGTGAGGGCGGCTCTGAGCTTGTCAATGCTATGACACTCAGCGGTGTCGGGGATGGCATTCAGGGAAGCTTTAATGTGTCAACAAGAAAGTTCACACCGGGTTCCGGTGAATAGGAGGTATTATGCCAAACATTATCAGAATCAGCAGGGGAATAGAGATAAATGTCAACGAAGCAGGTGACACAATATGCATTCCGGTTGATGACATGAACTTCATTGATAATTATAACAATGTTCTTGATACCTTTGACCGTATAGACAAAGAGATAAAGGAGAAAGAGGGCACCCTGGCACCGAAGGAGGAGCTCAGGTTCATTATCGAAAAGACCAGAGAAGTAATGGATGGGATTAATAACCTATTCATGGACGAGCAGTGCTGTAAAAAGGTGTTCGGCAATATTGTCCCATCGCCGTATCTGCTGGCGGATTTCTTTGAACAGCTCTGTCCGTACATTGAAAAATATGCGGATGAGCGGCAGAAAAAAATAATGGATAAGTACAGAAAGCCGGTTAGGAGAAAATAATGCTTAATGTGCTACTAGAGGACATGCCGGAGGAATACGAGGGTTATCGAATAGACCCGGATTTCCGGACAGGTATTCTAATCTCAATGTGTCTTTCAGATCCGGAGCTTAACGAACTGGAGCAGCGTCTGGTGGCGGTCAATTTATTGTTTACAGATAAAATACCCCCGCCTGAGCAGGCAATGTCAGGAATAAGCTGGTTTATGAATGCCAACAACCATGATAATTATGACGGAGTGAAGCAGTCCGAAGTGATACTTATGGATTACGGAGTAGACCAGTGGAGAATATATGCGGCATTCATGGCACAGTATCATATAGACCTTAACAAGGTCAATATGCATTGGTTTATCTTCCGGGGGCTTCTTGATAATCTGTCGGAATGCAGCTTCACGGATGTGATGCAGCTTAGACAGAAGAAGATACCATCCTACCTGTCAGCGAAGGAGAAGGAAGAGTTCAAGAGAAAACAGAAAATATTCCAGCTTGGAAAGACAGGCAAGGTCAAAGAAGATGATTTTACCGAAAGTGAGAAAGCAAGAATAGCAGAGTTCTTAAAATATGCGAATATAAAAAAATAAAAGCCATGTAGCGCCTCAGAGCCATTGGCACCTAATGATAAGGTGTTAGTGGCTTTTGTTTCAGGAAGGAGGGCACATGGGAAAAGAAGATGCAGACGGCTATGTACGTGTCAAGATAGACGTTGACACGTCGCAGGAGAAAAAGATTAAGCGTTCCCTGGAGGATATTCAGGATGATGCGGACAACGCTAAAAGAAAGCTGGATGCGCTGAAGGAGGCGGGCGTTGATGAGAATGTGGAAGCCTACCGCAAAGCTGCGGCAGACCTTGAAAAATACAATAAAGAGATTGATGAGTGCATAAGAAAACAGAAGGAAGCAGAGGCCGCCGCGGCGAGCCGGGCTAAAGCTACCAAGACCGGCGATTTTGACAGTATCAGTGATCAGGTGGAGGACTATGAGACGCGCCTTCGAATGCTCCGCGACAAGGGCTATGGTCCCGGTGATGGTCATTTTGATGAGCTGTATATCGCATGGAAGAACGCGGCGGATGCCGAGAAAGAGTACCTTGCGGGGCTTGAAAAGCTAACGGACAGGGGAAAAGAACTGGAAGCTGAGAGAGCGCGTAAAGAGGTAGAGGCACAGCAGAAGGCAGCGCAGGCATTAGAAGAGAAAATTCGGCGCCAGGAAGCGGCTGAGCGAAAGGCAGCAGAGGCACAAAGAAAAAGGGAAGAAGCAGAGAGAAAGCGGCAGGAAGAGCTTAATCGCAAAAAAGAGGAAGAAGCACGAAGAGAAGCTGCTTTGTTGGCAGAAAATGAGCGATTAAAGAAAATAAAGAGAGAAGCGGAAATTCAGGATGAAAAACTTGTTGAGCTGACACAAGAGCAGGAAAAGCTTGTTGCACGTATGGAGGATTTAAAACGTGCGGGAGTTGGAGCAGGGTATAAAGAATATGATGATTTGTATATTTTATTAAAAAATATAACAAACCAACAGAGAGAATATCAGGCACAGCTTGATAAGATGACAGACAAGGGCATAGCCGATGAAGCTGCAAAGAAGGAAGCAGAAGCAAAGAGACAGGAGGAAATCAACCGAAAGAAAGAAGCAGCGGCGCAGAGAGAAGCGCAAAAACAGGAGGAAATCAATCGCAAGCGCGAAGCCGCGGCAAAGAGACAGGAGGAAATCAACCGAAAGAAAGAAGCGGCGGCGCAGAGAGAAGCGAAAAAGCGTGAGGAAGAGGCGCGCAAGCTTGCAGAGCAGGCGGCAGAATATGAACACCTGAATAAGCTTCGTGCCAATGCACAGGTGCGGGATAAAGACCTTGTGAAGCTTCTTGAAAGGCAGGAAGCCATCACAGCACGCATGGCAGAGCTTAAGCGTGCAGGAGTTGGCGAGGGCTATAAGGAGTATGACAGCCTGAGCCAACAGCTAAAGGATGTCAACAGCTCCATAGCAGAGTGCAGGGATGGTTTAAAAAGGGTTGGTAAGAGCAGTAAGAAAACCTTGGAGACATTGAATAAGAATACCAGGAAATCCTCCGGAATGTTCGGTATGTTGGCTTCAAGACTTAAGGGACTGGCTCTGAGCCTCATTATATTCAACTGGATTTCAAAAGGCTTCAACGCCATGGTTGCCGCCATGAAGGAGGGTTTCAAGAATCTTGCTTCGTATTCCAAGGAATACAGCAGTGTGATGTCCGCATTCATGAGCAGTCTGGCAGAGCTTAAGAACAATCTGGCAGCAGCATTTGAGCCGATTGTGAACACCGTTGTGCCATACCTCACACGGATGGTCAGTGGTCTCAATGCGGCGATAGAATCATTCAGCCGGTTCATTGCCTATATGAGTGGTAAAAATACTTATACAAGGGCAAAAAAACAGATGCTTGATTATAAAAGCACTGTGGACAGTACCAATAAGTCACTTGCGGATTTTGACAAGCTCCATGTGCTCAACGATAACTCATCCGGCGGAGAGAAGACAGGTGCGGATGCATTTGAGACCGTCAATATCGGGGAAGTTCCTGAGAGCTTCAAGCAGTTCAAAAACATCTATGAATCCTATGTAAAGCCTGTATTTGAGAGGTTTAAAGAGGCTATAACATGGTTTGGCGGCGAAGCTAATGGCATTCTTACCAACATCTTCGGTGATATAGCGGATGGTGCAGGAAACCTTTGGAACAGTATAAAGAATCTATGTGATCAAGTGCAGCCGTATCTGGAACCGTTATTCGATAATATCAAAAGATTGTTTACGATACTGTTTGAGGTGATGTCTGGGATATGGGAATCTATAGGTGCTCCGATATTCGGATTTATTGTCCAACTTCTTCAGGATACCATAGATTATTTTGCCGGGCATACAGGAGTAATGTCGGATGCTTTCGGTGAGTTTGTAGATAATGTGGAGGATAGCTGGGAGAATCACCTCAAGCCGGCATTGGAGGCTATAGGGAACTTTCTGGATGAATGGTTGTTGCCGGTATTCGATGAGGTGTTTAACAATGGAATTTTACAAATTGTAGGAGATTTTGTTGCAGGAATTGACAATTTAATAAATGAATCACTTAAGCCGGTATTTAATGGTATTTGTGATTTTATCACAGGTATTTTTTCGGGGGATTTTGAGAAAGCACTTAATGGTATCAGAGATATTTTCAAAGGTATTATAAATGGAATTATAACTATAGTTGAGTTTGGAATTAATGCTGCTATTAATGGCTTGAATGCTTTTATATCTGCCTATAATGTTTTAGCTAATAAGGTTCCTTTTATGAATACTCTGTCGCATTTATCCAATGTCGTAATGCCTAAAATACAGGATGATGGAACATTGTCAGACGGTGGTACAAAAAACAGATATACAGGTGCAAGTCATTACACTGATACAGATACATTGAGAACATATGGTGGCTATCAGGTGGGAAAAAACAAAGAGGGAACATCCGTATTCTATGGAAATTCCAGCAACAGATATAAAAATGATTTATCAAGCTGGAAGAACAACAACGGTCTTTCAAACAGCGTTAAGGCAGGCAGTACATTTGGCGGAAATGAGAACAACACATACATATTCGAGGCTAAGCTTGACGGTCAAACGCTTTTCAAAGAGGTGGTTAATCAGGATAAGCTGCAGAAGAAACGGACAGGCTACAGTGCATTGGCAGATTAGGAGGTAGAAGGATGGCATTTGAGGGTTGGTTGATCAAGTTCGGCAATGTGCAGCTCCCTAACTCATACCTTCTGGCTGATGGATGGGAGAGCACACCGAATCAGAGAATTGAGATAAAAGCGTGGAGAGATGCGAATGTGCTCCTGCACAGAGATACGTCATCGAATTTCAAGACATCGCTAAAGCTCAATATCAGGGAAATGAATTTGCAGGAGAGGACAGCTCTTAAAACTGTGATAGGGCTTGCTGCTCTGCCTCAGACTGAAAGAAACCAGCGCCGTGTCAATGTGACCTACTGGAATGATGAGGACTTGGAGTACAAGTCGGGTATTTTTTACATAAGTGATACAACCTACACCATACACAGGATTGACGAGAATAACAACGATATTGAGTACAATGCACACACCATAGAGCTTACGGAATATTAAATGCGGATAGGAGGTGGATACTGTGGATTATAAAGAGATTTTTTATAAGGATAGCGTAGAAAAGCAGGTGACAATCAAGTCTGATGACGGACTTATCGACATTGGCAACGGCGATTTCGAGGGTGAGACGATGGAGTTGACCGAGAGCGTGTGTGATAAGGACGAGCTTACTTTCGGAGCATGTTCGGCGGCACAGCTCAGATTCACAGTATCCGGTGGTTTTTCACTGCAGGGCAAGTGGCTGAATGTTGATATTGGGCTGAAAAGCGAAGATGCATTTGCAAGTCCGTACAGGCTTGGGCGGTATAAAGTCAACTCTGATAAGCCAACGGCGGACAGAACCAGTCGAAAGGTTATAGCCTATGACGCTCTATATGACATTCTCCAGGCTGATGTTGCGGGCTGGTATAACACTATTCTTCCGGAGGATGACAGCCGGGTATATTTGAGGGATTTCCGCGACAGCTTTTTCAATCATTTCGGTATAGAGCAGGAGGACATTACTCTTGTAAATGATGATATGTGGGTTGAGAAAACTGATAAAGCCGGTGAGCTGAGTGGCGCGGCTGTAATAAACTGCATCTGCGAGATAAACGGCTGTATGGGTCATATTGACCGGGAGGTGAAGTTTGAATATATCTACCTTGAGCCGATATCAGCTCCGGATGACATAAGTAAGAGCTTATACACTTCGGCTGCCTATGAGGATTACATAGTACAGCCGATTGATAAGCTGCAGATCAGGCAGGAAGAGGATGATATCGGGGTTATCGTTGGTGACGGCAGCAATTCATATATCATAGAGGATAATTTTCTGGTATATGGGAAAAGCTCTGCTGAATTAACCTACATAGCCAATAATATTTTTACTAAGATTAAGGGCTTAGCATACAGACCCTTTACTGTGGAGTGTATCGGGAATCCATGTATCCCTGTCGGCGCTCCGGTGCGCGTGATATCTACTTACGCAACAATTGACAGTTATGTATTTACGCGGACTCTGAAAGGTGTGCAGTCGCTTTCAGACACTTATGCGGCAGCAGGTAATGAGCACCGTACAGGCAAGGTCAATAGCATTCAGAAGCAGATTATACAGCTTAAAGGCAGGTCAAATGTGCTTTCCCGAACCATCGAGGAGACCAGGAACACAATCACCGACATAGAACAGGGACTTAAGAATGAAATCACAGCCACAGCTTCGGATTTTGATGTGAAACTCCAGAATCTGCAGTCTGAGATAGATGGACAGATAGAAGTGATTAACGGCCATGGTCAGCCGGCACTGGATAATTACCCGGCTTATAACTGGACTTCGGGACCTAGGACAGGGGATAAGCTGGTTGAGGGCTTAAGGTTCACCTATTCTAATGAGGTGTATCGCAAACACCAGAGGACATTGTTCTTCGATGAGGATACAGCGACCACTTATCGTTTTATAAAAAAAGATGAGATGTGGATATGGGAGCCGTTGGGAAACACGGAGTACTCGGTGCTGCAAAAGCAGATAACAGACCTGAACGTAACAGCTCAGGGCATTACCGAAAGCATGGAGGAGCTTTCGGTCAAAATCTCAAATGAGTATATTACGCAGGTAGCGGCAGAGACTCTTGTGTCCAAGACAGCGAACGGAATTAAAGAGGACATATCCAAGGTGTACACAACGAAGGACGATGTCAGCAGCTTCAGGAACAGCATTGAAAAGACGGCAGCAGGACTTACGACACAGATAAGCGAAATCAATGAGGCTCTTGATGGGGCAAATGAGGTGTATACCATAAGAGGTCAGCCTACGCTCAGCAATTACCCGGCATACAACTGGACTGCGGGACCTAAGGTAGGCGATAAACTGGCTGAGGGCTTAAGGTTTACATATTCTGATGAGAGCTATCGTAAGCATAACAGAGCATTGGTGTTTGATGAAGCTGCCGGGAAGACCTACAGATTTGTAAAAAACGGAGACACATGGGGCTTCACAGATGTGGGAGACACAGAATTCTCATGGGTAAACAGGAAACTTGCTGAGTACAAGGTGACTGTTGATGGTGTATCTGCCGACCTGTCAAAGTTCGAGACAAAAGTTGGAGCGGACTACATAACAAAAGTTGAATCGCAGGCCAGCATTAGGCTGGTGCAGGACAGTCTCACAGAGCAGTTCTCAAAGACCTATGCTACGCTGGATAATCTTGGCAATTACTCAACCACTACACAGATGAACACAGCGATAAGCGAGAGTGCAGGCGGTGTGAAAAAAGATATAACCAAAACATTGACAGACGATTATTACACAAAGCAGCAGATGTATACTGCGATAAGCGAGAGCGCCGAAGGAATTAAGAGCACGGTCGCAGCGTCAAACAGTAAATGGGATTGTGGCAGCTATGAGGGGGCGATTAGTTATTACGAGTATGGTGATCCTTGGGAAAACGGCTACAAAGCTGTTGATAAGTTTTTAAAGCAATATTATTTGGACGTATCGAATGGGTGTATATACTATTGCCATTACATAAACGGTCATGATGGAGAAATTGACTGGAAAGCAGTGTATAACTGCAAGACCACATATACACAGCTGCAGACGCACGCGGAACAGCTTGAAAGCAAATTCTCATGGCTGGTCAAAAGCGGGGACAGTGAATCCGATATGGTTTTAACCGACAGGCTGTATGAGCTTGTTACGGAGCACATTGACTTGACTGGTTTGGTTACGATTTCATCTCTGAAAGAAAGCGGACAGACCATCATCAATGCCGACAACATTCTTACCGGAACAATCAAGGCTGTGACTATTGAGGGAT
>ERZ836877.1871-NODE-1871-length-30190-cov-4.104861_pt1 | contig 30190 bp, 24 predicted proteins | sample MGYA00519469_ERZ836877 | MGnify/ENA primary metagenome ERZ836877 (study PRJEB31850, sample SAMEA3708809) | human gut metagenome | biome: human gut; feature: human-associated habitat; material: faeces | place: China | collected 2014 ... | reverse complement strand
AACAACGTAAAACGTTATTTCGCTCAAAAGAATATCAAAGTTTACTATATCAACGCAACCAAGATTGCTCAGGAAATTGGTTTGGGTAACCGTACCAATACTATCCTTCAGTCAGCATTCTTCCGTATCACAGGCGTTATCCCTGTAGATTTGGCTATCGAACAGATGAAGAAATTCATCGTGAAGTCTTACGGTAAGAAGGGTGAAGACATTGTAAACAAGAACTATGCAGCCGTAGACCGCGGCGGCGAATACAAAGAATTGGTAGTAGACAAAGCATGGGCTAACTTGGCTGATGACGAAAAGGTTGCTAACAACGACCCTGCATTCATCAACGAAGTGGTTCGTCCTATCAATGCACAAAACGGTGACTTGCTTCCGGTATCTGCTTTCAAAGGCATCGAAGACGGAACTTGGCATCAAGGAACTTCAGCTTACGAAAAACGTGGTGTAGCTGCGTTCGTTCCGACTTGGGCTCCTGAAAACTGTATCCAATGCAACAAGTGTGCTTACGTTTGTCCTCACGCTTGTATCCGTCCGTTCGTAATGAACGACAGCGAAGTGGCAGGTTTCGGTGCAACCACTCTCGAAATGAAAGCTCCGGCTGCCATGAAGGGTATGCACTTCCGTATTCAGGTAGGCGTAATGGATTGCTTGGGCTGCGGTAACTGTGCCGATGTATGTCCGGGTAACCCGAAAGCCGGTGGTCCTGCATTGAAAATGGTTCCGTTGGAAAGCCAATTAGGCGAAGCTGCTAACTGGGAATACTGTGCGAAGAATGTGAAGAGCAAACAAGATTTGGTTGACATCAAGTCAAATCCGAAGAACTCTCAGTTTGCTACTCCGTTGTTCGAGTTCTCCGGCGCTTGCTCTGGTTGTGGTGAAACTCCATACGTGAAATTGATTTCTCAATTGTTCGGCGACCGTGAAATGGTAGCAAACGCAACAGGATGTTCTTCTATCTATTCAGGTTCTATCCCTTCAACTCCTTATACTACGAACGAAAACGGTCAAGGTCCGGCATGGGCAAACTCATTGTTCGAAGACTTCTGCGAGTTCGGTATGGGTATGGCTTTAGCTAACAAGAAGATGCGCGACCGTATTGTTGAATTACTGAACGGTGCTATCGCTGCCGAAAACACTCCGGCAGAGTTCAAAGCAGCTGCTCAGAAATGGATTGAAGGCAAGGACGATGCAGATGCAAGCAAAGCAGCTACAGCCGAATTGCTTCCGATGATTGAAGCTTGCGCTGCCAAAGGTTGCGAAACTTGCGGCAAACTGAAAGAGCTCAGCCACTATTTGGTAAAGAGAAGCCAGTGGATTATCGGTGGTGACGGTGCATCTTACGATATCGGTTACGGAGGTTTAGACCACGTTATCGCATCAGGCGAAGATGTAAACATCCTGGTACTCGATACAGAGGTTTACTCTAACACCGGTGGTCAGTCATCTAAAGCTACTCCTCTCGGCGCTATCGCTAAGTTCGCAGCTTCAGGTAAGAGAGTTCGTAAGAAAGACTTAGGTATGATTGCTACCACATACGGATATGTATACGTTGCTCAAATTGCAATGGGTGCCGACCAAGCTCAGTGCTTGAAAGCTATCCGCGAGGCAGAAGCTTATCCGGGTCCATCAATCATCATTGCATACGCACCTTGTATCAACCATGGTTTGAAGAAAGGTATGGGTAAAGCACAAGCTGAAGAAGCTGCTGCGGTAGCATGCGGTTACTGGCACTTGTGGCGTTACAACCCTGCTTTGGAAGAAGAAGGTAAGAATCCGTTCTCACTCGATTCTAAAGAACCTAACTGGGAAGGCTTCCAAGACTTCTTGAAGGGTGAAGTTCGTTTCGCATCGGTTATGAAACAATATCCGACAGAAGCAGCTGCCTTGTTCGAGGCTTGTGAAGACATGGCTAAGAAACGTTACGCAAGCTACGTTCGTATGACTAACATGGATTGGAGTAAATAATCGAATCCTTATATAATTAGAAAAAGTGCGCTCACAAGGCGCACTTTTTTTATTTCTGTTTGCTTTTGCTGAGTTGATAACCGAAGGAGATTCCTTCACGCAGAAAAGTCCGAACTACAATCAGGGCACTACAACGAGCAGGGAGAAGAAATCATTCAATGGGCAACCCTCGGAATTAGGCAAGGAAATGTTTCGCAAGTGTACTCTATATTTACAGGAAGCATCAAAGTATATGCTTACGCCATGTATAAAACGATGAAACGCAAGCATATAAGTTATTTATCACAAGGTTGTAATTATTTAACCCATTCTAAATCACTAAAATTAGATGTGTTATTCTCCATTAAATTATTCAATTCCAAGGTTATGTGCTTTTAAAAGACCATAAATAGACATACTGTTATATTTATATTGCATCAAATTATTAGGGAATCCTTTGAAATTAACATTATCAATATAACGATTTAATTTTGTTTCTATTTCCTCTGCAATTACTTGACAATCTTTCTCATATTCTTCTACATCTTCTCTTGAAAGTTGAGACCTATTATATTGGAGTGAATAACTTTCAATTGATAACTTACGCGCTTTGGCCGCTAATAGTGAATTATCAATAAAAACAGCCTCAAAATTAATAAGACATTGTACAAAATTGAGTAAAAAACGACCGATATCTTCGTTGTTATCATTATAAGCTTGTTCCACTAAACCACATATGTCATCCGCATCAAAGATAAGAGAGCACTCTTTAATTATTGGTACTTTATGGGTGAATAATGACAAGAAACATCTAATCACATTTTTTTCGAATATTGATGCACTATGATTAGATATGAAAGGGATAGCGGCTGAATTCGGGAATTCATAATAATCAATAGTGTCTATACCATAATTCTGACATACCAGATTATAAGAATCGAAAAATTCGTCAGAAAGTCCATCCCACTCTTCAGCACCTTCAGTTGTGCACATTTCTGATATCTTGCATTCTCTAGCGTATGCGAGAGATTCATCTGTTAATATCAAACTATGTAATGCAATAACAGAGTCATCAGCTTCCAGATTGATATTCTTTCTCCAATATCTATAGTATAAGTATTCAAATTCCGTTGAATCAGAAAGAGCATTCGTGGCTGCAATCTGGTCGGTTTGGCTATTTGAACCTAAACGTTCGTATAACTTAACATGTTCAACCCTTTTTTCGAATAGATTACGAGCATACTTAAAAGCATTTACCACATTATTAATGGACTCTTCATTTGGGAAAGATTTATTCAAGAATCCTATTAGTTTTTCGGCCAGAGTAATGGCATCATTATAATATGTACTATCGTTATAATAATAATTGTAAAGATTAATATTGTGTAGTAGGAATTGCGTACTCGTCACAATCTGAATAGCATTATTCGGAGAATTATTTTCTTCATAAAGTTTCCGACCAAACTTTAGAGCTTCTTTGGAATAGTATTCAGCGTCTTCATGATCCACTTGACCTAAGATAAGGGCCGCGGAAGAAGTGCCAAGCCATGCTACTCGTAAAGAATCATATGATGTGTCACCATCCTCGTAATATTGAGTTAAATGATCCGCGAAATCTATGATATAATTTGCAGCTCCTAAGTAATCTTGTTGTTGGAACGCTGCTTCTGCCTGAGCTTTTAATGGAACAAAGCTTTTAATGTCATTTACATTCATAATTTTTAATTTTAATGTTACAAATTTTATTTATAGATACGATATCAAATTAATTTAAAGTAGTCATTTGCGCGATCCATATCTCCGCGCGACAAATAATATTTACCAAGAGTATAGGCAGATGCTGAGATTGATGTTTTACTTTCTTTTGACGGATAAATACTATCTCGATATAAAGCGATATTTAATAGAGATTCGCTATATTTTATGCCATCTTGGTCATTTCCGAATCTTCCAATAAATAGGATTACTTCTTCCAATAGAGCACTTATTGACATAAGCGCAAAATCTGAAAGATTAGCTGATTCAATATCTACATTTTGTAACAAGACATCTACAATATTGAGTACACTCTTAATATTTTGATAGAATAAATTGTGAACTACTAAGATTAATAATTTAGACACCGCCAATACCCGATCTTCTGTGGAGAGTTTAACTGATATATTGTAAACTAATGCTTCTATATCTTCGCTGCTTGATAGAGACTCAAATACCTCTCGAATTGGTTCTATGTAATTAACATTTGATGAAATAATCATTTGCCCACATCTATCATACATTTGGCAATTCATCAAATGATAAAAAAGATCGGCGTATCGTATGGGCTCATAAAAGTCATAATTCCATAAAAGCTCCGCTAATGCCTTCTCGTTAGATAAGGATTCTGAAAGATTCAATGATTGAACACTCTTTTTAAATAATGAAGATGAAAATTTCCAACGCTTGTTATCTGTTGATTCTATCAAAAAAGGAGAAAACCAGCGGCGAAAATATGCGAAAGCAATAGGATCCCATTTTACTCCAAGCAAACGTTCTAAATCTTCATCCCTTAAGCCGTTTTTGCTAACACTCAAAAAAACAAGGCTCTGTTTGATTAAGTATTCATCAAATTGCGATACACTTTTATTGTATAAATATTTAAATAAGTCAAAGGAATTATCTGGAGATTCCTCTATAAGGTTTATAAAATAATCTTCGATATTTTCTTCACCGCTACCCTTATTGCTTGATGATATAGCAGCAAAATCCTCTGCGTTAAGATTTAGTAATAAGTATGTCATGATACTTAACCACAAAACATTTCCTGTTCTATTTAAAATTTTGTGAGTAATAGCGCGAATTACACTATTGTGGAGTTCTTTATCATAATAATCAAATTGACGTATTAGATATTGACCTATTTCCTCTTCATTAAAAGGAGGTACATTAATGCTGCTTGAATCGCTATACCGAGTAGAAGAGCCAGGCATCGCAACAACGAACGAAAATGCCGGCAAGGATTCATATATTAATTTTATAAAATCATTTTTGAGATGACTATTCGTACTATCAATTAAGCAAATAACACTGTAATTATTCTCACTTAGTTTTTTAGACATATCTTGTAGTCGAGTCAATCGGAAATTAATATCACTTCTAACTACAAGCTTTCTTGAGAACATCTGCGATGAACTAACAGAAGGAATAGATTCTTCAAAAGGGAAGTCTAAAAAAGAAGAAAGTTTATAATCCCAAAGGGTCAAACATTCCAATCGCTTATCTAAAGCTGTCGATATGCTCTCATTATAGTACAATATGATATTTGATGATTCTATCATTAAATCAAATAATCTACAAAGTAGGGCACTTTTCCCATTACCTGAAGAACCAGTTATATAACATAATCGGTTATTGCTTATCGTCCCTATGGCTTCTTTCTCTAAATATGACCGGCGAATGTAAGTTGTTAAGCAGGAATGAATGTAGTCTCCAAAAAATGAATCTAAAATTTCATAGTTAGATTTATGAGATGTCAAATGATTATGAGAATCAAGATTAAATCTCTTACAAATTAGACGCTTGAGCGAAACAATAAGAAAATCAGAAAACAAGGATAAGCCCTCTAATGTTTGTGTACTATAATTCCACGAAGCCGTGTAACTTTCGAAATTCTTATTAATAGAAGAATCGGCATATATACTTGATAGTCGTTTTCTTAATTCTTTTACTTTTTGTTTTTTGATAGTCTCATTCTCATAATAAATTGAATATAATTCATCTGGGACATTGTCAATATCCCTTATACATATTATTGAGTTTTCAAGACTTTCTTTATTCTGTAAAGCACCATAATCTATCTCCATTTCAGTCACGCTTTTAGTGTCAGAATTCAAAACAGCGGGAGGAATCCACCCATATCTATTCCCTATAATTCCTACAAAAAAAGGGCGACTTCTATCTATCTCATTCAGACAAACATCTATTATTTTGCTTTCAATATCATTTTCTGCATTATCAATTGTATTTATACCCCATCGTAAATCTATAACGCGTACAGCTATTTTATATGGTTTGAAATACTCTCTTAATGCAGGAAGAACTATTTTATTGATGCAATCCCTCTCAAATTGCATATCTTGAAATGTACTACTTATAAATATTGTAGCAGTCTGCCAAATCGATCCGTATTCTAACATAATGACTGACTCGTTTTTTATTAATCATCTGTAAAATTACAAAAAAACATAATAAGTCGCTCTATATAGGTGAATTATTATAACTTATCCTTGTTAAAAAGTTTCATCTCACTATTCTGCGTTTGTCTTGGCTTTGGTGTCCGGACAAGCAATACATCTTGGCTTGGCAAGAAATCTTATGCCGATATATTTATCCCCGATTCATCCAACCCTACCTTCACCCTTCCCAAAAATTAGACCCCGACCAACAAGTGCTGCAAGGTATACATAAATCGGACAAAGAGTTCAATCCCGGTTTTGAGGAGTTAAGGCAGATAGCTCAAAAAGCGAATCAACACTCAAGGTCAAAAGAAGCTGGCGTCAATCATGAAAGAAGTTATATTAAACAGACTGTAGATAGCCCACAATCAAGCACTTAAACAGAAAATGCAAAAAAGGTGACAAAAATGTGCTAGAAGTCTAAGAGTTACAGCTGACAACTTGGCCGCTTTTAAAGTTAAGTTGTTGGCTATAAGCTCGGTGACAAAAATTGATATACCTTTAGAAAGAAATCATTTTAAAGAGCCCTTTCTCCCTCTTAAAGATAAGTAAGTTGGCATATCTCAAAGATTTTATTTATGTTTGCAACAAAAGAAAAAACCTATGCAGATACTTATCTCATGCGCAAAAACCATGACTGCCAAAAGCAGCATCAACGTACCGGAAAGCGATTTGCCGAAATTCAATAACGAGGCGAACCGATTGGCTTTACAACTGATGCAATACAGCATTCCCGAACTGGAGAAGGCACTTCGCATAAACACCAAAATAGCAACAGAAAATAAACTCCGATACCAGCAATTCCATGGAGATATGACACCCTCTCTTCCGGCTCTTCTGGCTTATACCGGCATTGTGTTCAAACGAATCGACCCTAAAACGTTTAGTCAAGACGATTTTCTTTATTCGCAAAAACATCTATCTATTACCTCCTTTCTATATGGATTGGTACGCCCGTTAGACCGAATCAAGAATTACCGCTTAGAAGGGGATGTTGTTTTACCGGATAATCAAGGACTTGATATGTTCGACTATTGGAAGCCTCGTCTCACACAACTACTTATAAAACAGGTTAAAGCAGATGACGGCATCTTAGTCAACCTCGCAAGCGACGAGATGAAAGGATTGTTCGACTGGAAGGAAGTGGAAAAGGAACTGCACATCATTACACCGGAATTCAAGGTATGGAAAGGCGAGCAACTCAAAACGATTGTCATCTATACCAAAATGTGCAGAGGAGAAATGACACGCTTCCTCTTGAAAAACCGTATCACCCAACCGGATGAATTAAAAGCATTCGAATGGGAAGGTTTCAAATTAGACACGGAGCACAGCACTGATGCCAATCCGCTATTTACCTTATAAAACAAAAAACTTATTGGTGATTACGCAATCTTTGCGCCTACGCCTCTCCTTTTACCCTTATAAAGTAATCACATCCCCCTTATAAACTAAGTCTCCTTCCTATTATATATAGCGCAGTTATAAGGGAGTATTAAGTATGTCTCAGCCGAGAGATGTACATACCTCAGCTGAGAGACACACATACCTCAACTGAGAAATGTATATACCTCAGTTGAGGTACGCTTAATATTCCCTTATAAGAACCTTAATTATAGCTGTAAAAAGAGTTCGTGTTTCAGTGAGAAAATAATAATTATAGGCTATGTATTCATATAGAATAGCCGTCCGCAGGGAGTAACAAACAAATAAGGCCATGCCTGAACATGACCCAACAGAATATACAATAAGACTCAGAGGCTTACATCTTGAATCCATTCCAAAGGTTTCCCTCCGGAACAGGAGCTTCCAACTCTATCCACTCTTTGGATACCGGATGTATGAACTTTACACTTCGGGCATGAAGACAGATGCTTCCATCCGGATTAGAACGCGGCGCTCCGTATTTCAAATCCCCTTTTATGGGAGAGCCCATCTTGGCCAACTGACAACGAATCTGATGATGACGGCCTGTCTTCAAATCGACCTCCAGCAAATAATAGTTATCCGAACGGGCTATCAGTTTATAATGCAGCACGGCTTTTTTGGAGTTCTTCACCTCTTCAGCATACGCATAGGATTTATTCTGCTTCTCATTCCGAACCAGATAATGAGTCAACTCCGCTTCTTCCTGTTTCGGACACTCCTTCACGATGGCCCAATAGGTTTTCTTTATCTCGCTATTCTTGAACATTTCATTCAGGCGGGAAAGGGCTTTACTGGTTTTAGCAAAGATAACCAAACCGCTTACGGGACGGTCTAAACGATGCGTGACCCCCACAAACACATTGCCGGGTTTCTGATATTTTTCCTTTAAATATTGCTTTACCATATCCGAAAGTGGAACATCTCCGGTTTTATCTCCCTGTACAATTTCCGAAGCCGTTTTATTAACAACTATGATATGGTTATCTTCGTATACTACTTCCATGATGCTATAAAAAAAGAAGCACTACAGATTACACTAAAACGCATAATCTGTAGTGCATTATAAATTAATCGTCTTTCTTCATTCAAAGAATTACATATTCATACCGCCATCAACCTGAATGACCTGACCGGATACGTATGATGACATATCCGAAGCCAAGAATGTAGCGACGTCTGCCACATCTTCAGGAGTACCGCCACGACGCAAAGGAATCTTTTTGCTCCATTCAGCCTTTACTTCATCCGACAGTTTAGCCGTCATTTCAGTGATGATAAATCCCGGAGCAATCGCATTGGCACGAATACCGCGAGAACCCAGTTCCTGAGCGATAGACTTAGCCAGTCCAATCATTCCGGCTTTTGAAGCAGAATAGTTGCACTGTCCGGCGTTACCGTGAACTCCCACAACAGAAGCCATATTGATAATGCTTCCGCTCTTCTGACGCATCATAATAGGAGTACATGCGTGGATAAAGTTGAAAGCAGACTTCAAGTTGACTGCAATCACAGCATCCCACTGCGCTTCACTCATACGCATCATCAATCCGTCTTTTGTGATTCCGGCATTGTTTACCAGAATATCAATTGAACCAAAATCATCTTTAATCTGATTCACTACTTTCTCCGTATCTTCGAAATTCGCGGCGTTAGAAGCATATCCTTTTACTTTTACCCCTAATGCGGCAATTTCTTTTTCTGTATTCTGTCCGTTTTCGTCAATGACCAAATCAGTGAATGCAACATTTGCGCCTTCTGCCGCAAACTTTAGAGCAATTGCCTTACCAATACCGCGAGCGGCTCCGGTAACAATTGCTGTCTTTCCAGTTAATAAACCCATAATTCTTTTTATTAAATATGTTATTTTGAAAAATCTATTTCTTTCCTAACGCCCCAAAAACGAGACGCATTACACACAGCTTACTCTGCTCGGCTGTCAATCCATTACCAATCAATCCACGAATAAAAGGAATTTCGATACCCTTAATTGAATAATGAAGTATTTCAGCCGTGATGTTCACATCGTCTATGGCAAACACCCCTTTTTCTTTTCCCTCGGAAAGTACATCCTTGAAAAGCTTCATCTCATTCTTATCAAAGTTCTTCCGGCAAGCCTCCACGGTCCAGATATCCCGAAAGAAATCAGCCCTTAATGTTCCATTGCGGTATACCACATGCTTTATGGTTTCCAATCGGGCATAGATTAATTCGATAATCTTTTCATCCGGAGAAATATCCTTCTCTGAAACTTTTTTCATTTCCTTGGAAAGCATTTCAAGTTCCGACTCCACAACGGCCCAATATATCTCCTCTTTGCTTTTAAAATAAGTGTATAATGTACGACGACCTTTCTTTGAAGCCAATGCAATATCATTCATCGTGGTATCTTCTACCCCGTTCTTCGCAAAAAGCTGTCGAGCAACGTCCACTAATTTATTTCTAGTTTTTGATATAGCCATATTCAATTGGTTGCACATTATAACAATGAATGTGCGAAAGTAGCATATTTCTTTTTATCACACAAGAAAAAACAAAATGAATATTTAAACATAAGTTAAAAGATAGATACCTAACATATAGATTCACAATGTATTGCCTATAATCTGCCCATAATACGATAAAAATAAATAGCAAATAATTTGCATTCTCAAAAAAAAACCGTACCTTTGCACTCACAAAACAAAAACAACATCGCGGAGTGGAGCAGTTGGTAGCTCGTTGGGCTCATAACCCAAAGGTCGTTCGTTCGAGTCGAGCCTCCGCAACTAAAGAAAAAGAATCGCAAAAATGCGGTTCTTTTTTCTTTTATATAGCATTGTTATCAGAAACATTTGGATTCAACAAACAGAACAAACAGGAGGAACCAAGATTGCTCTCGGTTCCTCCCTTACACAACACACGAAAAACAACTAAAATTACTATTTGATTCCTTCCAATGCTTTCTTGGCAGTTACATGAGAAGGGTCGATAGTCAATATCTTATTCCAATAATCTTTAGATTCCTGATATTTTTCGGCTACCAGATAGTAATAACCTAAATAACTATAGCACTCTATTAAAACCGGATGATACCGCGCTTCTTCTTTCGTTTGTAAACTTGCTGCCACCGCTTCATAATAAGGTTTTGCCAATCCTTGAGTTGTTTCCGGGTCTAAAACTGAATTCGTACGAGCACGCCAGAAATTTCCGATATAACTATCCGGCGCTTTCTGAGAAATGACAGCAAAAACGGAATCGGCTTTCAGGAGAGCTTCGTGGCGCTGTTCCGCATTCACTAAAAGGGAATCGGAAGAAGTTCCTTCTGCATAATAAAGTTTACCTAAATGAAAGTCAATGTCCGGCGTCTGCTTCTCGGGAGACAAAGAATGAGAATAGTTCAAATAAGCATTTACCGCCTTACCATATAAACCACCCTGTTCATAGACTTCTGATATAGAGGCCCATAAATCCGCGTTTTCGGGTTCTAACGACAAGGCTTTTTGATATTGCTCTACGGCTTTCTCTGTCTGTCCCAAATGTTGAAGCAAAGTTCCGTAATAACGGTAATCTAATGAGCAATAGTCCGCTTCCTTGCATTCGCTAAAGAATTGGGTTGCAGCCTTCTCAGCTTCAGCATACTGTTTCAAATCAACCTCATTATACATCGCCAGACGATTAAATGTAACCTGATTCGGATTCTGCTGCAAGCCCCGATTCACTATTTCTAAAGACTTATCAAATTCATGATTCAAGAATAAAGCAAACGCATACTTTACCATATCCGTTTCCGTAGCAACCGGTGAAGCAATAAAAAGAGCATATTCTCCGATAGCCTCTTTCAAGCGGTTGTGAACATAATAGATATCCGCCAATTCTTTGTCTATGGCCAAATCGTCGGGATAGATGTTTTTCAATTCTTTCAATTTCTCTATTGCCAACTGAGGATTCGGCATCTTATAAACTCTTGCATACTGAAAATAAGCTTCAGCACACTGCGGTTCAAAGTAGATAGCTTGTTCGTATGCCTGACATGCCGGACCGATTTCTCTCTTGGCTAATGCAATGTCTCCGGCAAGCAGATACACATCCGCCTTTTTATTATCTATTTTTTGCGCCATCTGCTGATAGGTATCTGCCTCACTCACTTTTCCGGCATCCAGATAGCTCCTGCCAATGGATACAATCAGTTCTCTGTTTTTTTTATTTTTCCCTTTCAAAAGCTGTTCCACTCTTTCGAAAGCTTGGCTTGGATTGCTTTTTATCAAACTATCCAATCCTGTAACATTTTCTTTCCAACCGGTACTTTCCGATTGCGCAAAGAGTGTTCCAACTGCCATGAACACCGCTGCAAAAAGAATTATAATTCGTTTTATCATACTCAATAGAATTTTAGTTATCATTCATCTTTCACATTTACAATCCGCACCGGTTGCGTTGCCGGAACTAATCCGGATTTTAAGATAATACGCTGACCTTTGTCCGAGGTCAAAAACATAGAAAAGCCCCATGGTAGTGCATTCCTTGGGTCATTCAACAAAATATAGACAGGACGTGCCAACGGGTAATTTCCATAAAACAGGTAAGCTTGATAAGGTTTATAGCTATTCTCTATGGTCGCTACTTCTTCCGCACTCACCGACATCACCTTTATTTCGTCTCTAAAAGATAAGTTTGTCGTATCGCGCTTATTTCCAAGCCAATTGACTCCAATAATTCCTATAGCACCGGGAGTATGAGCAACATAATCAATCACATCCGCATTCTTTTCCGCCGCTTTCACATTCTCGCCGGCCAGAGGCTTTCCGCCACAAATAGAATCTATGGCAAACCGCACTGTACTGGAATTCTTATTATCAAAGACCAACGTGATATCCTTTAACTTACTTGACGGATAGATTTCATCCCATGTACGAACTTTGCCCATCAAAATTCTCCGGATATTACCCACACTTATCAATGTATCCGGATTCTGACAGTTCACAATCAAAGCCAAACCATCGGTTCCCATTTTAATAGTCTGCGGATAAAACTTTCGGCTATGAAAAGAATTCAGTTCTTCTGAGGTTAGTGTACGAGTAGTTACCGCTAACCGCACACTATCCTTCAAAAGAAGATTGATTGCCTCTACTTCTGTTACATAACGGGGAACGATTCCGGCAAGTGGATAAAGACTTTCGAAAACATCGATTTCTTCTTGTATAATAGGCTGAAAGCTCTCGTCGGCAGCCATCGCTATTACACCCGATGTATAGGTATCAGTCTGTCCATCTTTAGGTTTCTGATTACATGCTAACAGCATCATAATCAACACACCCCATATAATTCTTATCGAAAATCGTTTTGCTTTCATCGTTACTGTAATCTAAAAATAATAGGTACCGTAAATTTTACAGCCACAGGTTTGCCGTTTTGTTTCCCCGGAATCCACCGCGGCATTGACAACAGAACCCGGATAGCCTCTTTATCACATGATGGGTCCAAAGAACGAAGCACATTCACATCCTTCACCGTGCCATCCTTTGTTACTACAAACTGACAAATAACACGCCCCTGTACACCATTTTCCTGAGCCATTGCCGGATATTTCATATTCTTCGCCAAAAAGCTCATCAATTCAGCATCCCCACCCGGGAAAGAAGGCATTTGCTCTACCATATCGAATACTTTTTCCTCTTCCTTCGGGGTACCTTGCACCACCACTTGTTTCAAGTCGGCAATATCCTGCCCGTTTATTTCGTCATTTCCTTTCACATCGGCTATGGAAATACCTGCCTTTGCGGAAATCAGTTCCTCCTGACTTTTTATTTCCTCATCCTCATGTACCTCCGCATCCTTCTTTATGACCGGAGCCGTAAACTTAATGGAACTCCTCACTGCCTGAGGAGGGGGAGCCACTTTCTCCACTCTTTTAAACTCTTCCTGCTTCACCTCCGGAGCCTCCAGTTCCGAAAGAACCGTCACCTCGGTCATCACCTCTTTCCGTTCCGGAGTTGCCCAACGGACCAATGTCGGAATACAGAATGCAATCAATGCAATGACTACCACAATCAGTATTGCCCAATTATGTCGCTTAGGAGAATCCAAGCGCATCTTATATGCGCCATAAGCCTTATTTTTATTTGCAAAAACAAGCTCACACCACGCATTGGAAGTTAAATCTACTTTTGCCATACTTACATCATTTTATAGGTGTTACACTTATTCCTCAAATTGCTTGGACAAAGCCCCTTTCTGATTAAAATTCTTTATAAGGAACTCATCTCCTTCCGCCATATCGGTAATCACATATTTACCAATATTGCAGATTTGCATTTCGTCCAGCGCATCAATCAGATTCTTATACGTAGAAGTATCCGTAGCCTTGAGAATAACGACAGGAGTCTTTTTCCCATTTTTTATTTCAGATACCCGTTTCGTATAGTCCTCCTCCGAAATCTTCAAATTCAGCCTGTCTTGCTTCAAAGCCTTTACCTGGCTAACAGCCACGGCATTCTTTTTTAGCAATAAAGCCCTGAGTCCGTCCGAGTCATAAGAGGTTTCTTTTAAAGAATTATAATCTTTATAATTCGGCTCTCCTTCATAATAATACAACTTATTATTGCCATCGAGCAACAATGTAAGGGCCTGAGAGGCTTTTACCTTATTCTGCTGCTCCTCTGTAATGTTTTTATCGTTTGTCGGCATGCTAATTTCCATGGTCTGAGGTTTGCTCAGTGAGGTACAAAGCATAAAGAAAGTAATCAGCAACATATTCATATCCACCATAGGAGTAAAATCCACTCTTACAGTCATCTTCTTTTGTTTGCTCGATTTCTTTTTGCCGCTATCTTGAATTTCAGCACTCATAATTTATCTTTTTAATTACCCTACTCATCTGCAATGGTTTTCAGAGAAGTAATCAAGTTATATCGATTTTCTCTTAAATCCTGAAGTGAGCTCATTACATTTTTAATGACAGCATAAGGAGTCGACTGGTCTGCTTTGATAGCAATACGCAAATCCCGGTTCACGGCACGTGCATTGCGTACCCAAACTTTAAATTGATTATCGATGGTATCACAAGGAATGCCTTCGTTTTTCAAAATCGTCTCCCGCTGCTTTTCCGGTAAGTCCAGAAACGTTTTCATACTTTTTATAGGCACACCGAATGTGGTTGAAAGCATAAAACGTTTCGTCTGTTCCGGGGTAAAAGTAATTCCATACTCATTCCCCACATTCTCAAGCACCGCTTTCATGTCAGCTTGCTTGTCCATGCTCATAAATATTTTCCCATCAGGATTGACCAGAATCTGCAATACATTTGTTTCCGGAATCTTGATTTCCGATACGGAAGCCGGAGTATTCACCTGTACCGGTTCCTTCTTTACAAATGTCGAAGTAGACATAAAGAAGGTCAACAACAGTACCGTGACATCACTCATGGCCGTCATATCTATGAACGTACTTCTCTTTTTTATCTTTGCTCTACCCATAATTCCTATTATTTTAAGAGGGATAGTACCTTTTATTTATGTGTAGAGGCAAAAGTCTGTACGATGGAGAATCCAACCTCATCGAGGCTGTAAGTCAGTTTATCAATCTTGTTGGTATAGTAATTATAAGATATAACTGCCAGCGCACCCGTTAAAATACCAAATGCGGTATTAATCAACGCTTCGGAAATTCCTTGTGACAAGGCGACTGAATCGGCTCCACCTCCGGCCGACAAGGCGGCAAAAGAACGAATCATTCCGATAACGGTTCCCAACAGCCCCATTAAAGTACCTAAAGTGGTAATTGTACCGATAACCGGAAGATTTTGTTCCATAGTAGGCAGTTCAAGCGCTGTGGATTCATCCAGCTCTTTTTGAATAGCGAGTAATTTCTGCTCTTTCGATAAAGTCGCGTCTTTATCCATTTCGTCATACTTCTTTAAAGTGCTAGTCACCACATTCGCTACCGAGCCACGCTGTTTGTCACATAGTTCCTGCGCTTTCTTTATATCACCATTAGCCAGAGCAGCCTTAATATTCTGCACAAACTTTACTAACGCTCCTTTTCCAAAAGCCGTACGAAGAGCAAAATAACGTTCTATACTCAGCGCTACAACGGTTAATAACAAGGTTTGGATAATCGGAACAATAACCCCACCTTTATATATTGTACCTAAAAAGTTTCCGGGCAACGGTTGGTTATTCGGGTCATTATTCATAAAATTAGCGGGATTACCAAACAGGTAATTATAAACGCAAAGTGCTATGATAAAGCAACATACTATCACCAATCCGGCTGACTTGATACCTACAAATGAGGTACTCTTTTTCTTTGTAGTTTTCATAATAAATAAAATAAGATGTTTGTTTAAAAATAAAAGAATAGATACAAGAATCCCTTCCACCCTATACGAATAGGGCCGTAAAAAAGGATTTCATTACAAAAGAAAAAGAATAGGCTAAATAAGTATACGTCTTAGAGCAAATATATAATATTCGCTACAGGTTTGTACATAATGAGGAGTATTATTGGAATAATAGAATTTACTTTTATCAAGAGTAAAGGCGTCTTCTTTTATCAAGCACAGTTTATACATGGCATCTTTAAAAGAAGTGGAGAGTTCCGTAATTCTTCTGAGATGGAAGTGATGTTCCATATTCATAACATCCATAAAAGAATTTGAATTTGCTTCTATATCAGAAAAGAAAGCTCTGCCTGCAAAGATATTGTTATATTCGCTTTTATTATGGGAAGAATCTTCAGATAATTCAGAATGAATGACTGCAGAAGAAATCTGAGACATAACCGATGTAGATAATGCATCCGTTTTAATGCCAGACGTTAGCATTAAAAAAAGAAATGCCATTATGAACTTTAAACCGGGTCTCATTTTTTCATGTATTATTAAGGTGCCAACGAAAGTAGGGATTATCTAATTACGCTGTTCTTATTTTAAACATTCTTAATACAAATCTCTCTATCGTGCCTATGTAATAATATAAACGAATATCATGATACAATTGTTTCATTTCAAAGAGAAAATATAATTACTAAAGAAAAAAGAATATCTATAGAACAAAAGAAGGCTCTTATTTGCTATGTGATACGGAGAAATCTTAGAACTAACCGAAACAGGTCCTAACATTATAACTAAAATTATTCTTTATATAAGGAAATAGAATTCCCATAAGTAATATATAAAGAGCGGGTTATCTCTACTCACGCAGAAATAACCCGCATTAACAACTTATTAAAACCCGAGAATTTAACTATTAATAATTTGGATTCTGATAATACCATCCACCTTCCTGCAGTGTCTCCAAGAAACCAGACGGGAATTCACGAAGTGTATGTTTGGAATCATCAAAATATTGACCAACATCAGGATTTGTCTCCATCAAATAACTCTTAGAAAGTGTTTTAGTACGTTTTAAATCATAGAAACGAACATATTCTCCACAAAGTTCACGAGCTCTTTCGTCGAGTACAGTCTGAATGGTAGCCGTGCCACTAAGCGCTTTCGCTCCCGCCCGTTCGCGTACCTTATTTATATAGCCCATTGCGTTGGCGCCACCATTTACATAGATATCAGCTTCCGCCGCAATTAAATAAATCTCCGGAGTACGCATCATAAAAGTAGCGTTCAAATTACCTACTCTATCTAATTTGGAAGAGTTGGTTCTAACAAAAGAGTCACTATTAAATTTTGATAGAGAAGGATAAAAATACGACCATACATTTACCACTTCTTCCCCGGTCACCTTGCGGGTATGTTTCATTTTAACAGTACCATCTTCGGCATACACATCATTGTAATCTACATACAACATTTTTGCTTTATCTTTCAACTCCAATATTTCCTCATAATCAGATTCATTTGGATTAATAAACCGTACGGCTGGTTCATCAAATGTAAATCTCGTATATTGCCCCGTCAGTTCACCGGTATCAGGATTTGTAGAGGTATAAAAAATCTCTTCTGAATCCTTATCTTTATCATACGTTATACAATTGGCTTCGCTCCATGTACCACCTTTATCTCTATTACTTGTCCAATAAGTTTGGAAATAGGCAGCATAACGAGGGTCTAAAGTTCCGTCAGCCTGTACATATAAATCAAGCAAATACTTGGTAGGCATAAATTGTCCATCGGCCTGACGCCCCCAAAGCTCATAATCCGTTTTACCGGCATAAGCATTACCAGAATGTTCATTCTTAGAATATTGCATCGCTAAGCCGAATGTTTGAAGCTTGCAATAAAACAACTTATTATTTTCATTCAATATCCAAGCATTGTTACTGCTACCCCCATTCACAAAACGATGTTTCCACAAAGCTTCCGTATTACCGTAGTTATTTTCCTGCGAAAAGATATCTTCCAAATCCGAATACATCTTTATCCCGTATTGGGCGCCATTCGCTTCACAATCAGCCATCATTATTTTAGATAAATCCAAAGCCTTTTGTGCATAAACCTCGTTCTCTCCATACTCCATGGTCTGGATATAAGCTCGGCATAAGAAACCCATGGCCGATTTCCGTGATGGGCGCGTAGTACGTTCTTCTACAGGAAGCCATGTAGCCGCGAACTCTAAATCCGGAATAATGCATTGCTCGTAAATCTCCATCGGAGTACTCTTAGATGGACGCAAATCAACCGTACTCGTCGGTTCCAACTGCAAAGTTACGCCACCAAACTGTTCCACCAGATTATAATAATACACCGCTCTCATAAAATAAGCTTCAGCAACCTTTGCATTACGTTCTTCCTCCGTATTATAAGGAGCCAGTTTAGCATTTTTAATCGCCACATTGCAACTGCCAATACCATCATACGAAACATTCAGCACATTCAACATCATATTATTGTTCCATCCACCTCCCATTCCATAGAAAAAATAGTTATTGGGATCTCCATGCTTATAAGTCCAGATATCTGTACCGGCTTCTGTAAAAATCGTCCATTCGCCATAGCCGTAAAGCCGGCGTTCCATACCAAAATAAATGTTATTCAAAATGCCTTCGTAACCCGCAATGGTTGAAGAGGAAACGGTCTCAAGTGTAGAATCTGATGGATTATACTCATCCAACGAGCATGAAGTATACCCAACACTTGTTCCAAACAGTAATGCAGGCAATATATGTTTTGTTATATTCAGTTTCATAATCTATAATGTTTTCAATATTAGAATGATATATTTATACCTATTACATATTCTTTATATAACGGGAATGTATCCGAACCGCCATTTTCCGGATCGGTATCTTTCAAAGCATCTTTGAACGGGAATATAAATGCATTATAAACCGTACCATAGACACGCAACTTCTGTACCCCGATTTTCATCAGCCATTGTTTAGGCACCGTATATCCCAAAGTAATATTTTTAATTTTGGCATACGACCCGTCAATAAACTTCAGTGATTCGATACCCGTAGTAGCCAATCCGCTATAAACACCCGGACGGGGGAAATACGTGTTCTCATTTTCCGGTGTCCAGTATTTGGTTCCTGCCGGTTGGTTATCGTCTCCAGCATTAAACCAACCTAAAGCCTTACTTTCAATCATTTGTCCCCAACGCAATACGGCAAAAACACCAAGGTCGAAGTCTTTCCAGCGGAACGAGTTATTAAAACCTAAAATACCATCTGGTGTCTTGGCACCTAATATCTGTTTATCATAGTTGGCACTATAATTATGAATACCGCCATCACTCACTTCATTGCCGTTCTCGTCAACCGAAAGGTGAGGAACTGTTTCAATTTTCACTGCGCCGGGAACCAAACCATACTTCTTAGCTTCATCCGCTTCCGCACTCGACCAGATACCTAAATATTTGTAATCGTAGAACACCTTGACTGGCTGACCTTCAAATAACTTAGAGTCTATCAAATCTCCATCGGGCAAGCTAACAATCTTCTCTTTATTCTTAGAAAAGGAGATGGAAGAATTCCATTCGAAATCTTTAGTAGAGATATTTCTTGTTTTCAACTCTATCTCATAACCACGGTTATTCGTCTTACCTATGTTCTGCCACATATTTAAAGGTGACCCCCAAGCTGTTAAAGCAGAAGTAATAGGTAATTTACGTTGGAACAGCAAATCTTTCGTATCCGTATCATAATAATCAAAGGTCAATCTTATGCGATTTTTAAATAAAGCAATATCTAATCCAAAATCAATAGTATATGATTTTTCCCAACCGATAGAAGAATTGGCATAAGGCGACATCAACTGAGAATTAGAAACCAGTTCACCGTCCGCAGATACTTTTTGATATGTACTGACACCGGTTTGTGAGGAATAAGCTCCCATACCACCGGAGTTACCCGTTACACCATAACTGGCACGGAACTTCAAGTTATTTAACCATTTACGAGTGTTCTTCATGAAGGGTTCGTCCGAAATACGCCAAGCAACAGCCCCAGCAGGAAACGCTTCCCATTTATGGCCTTCCGCTAAATGCGACGCACCATCCCAACGAGTGGTAAACGAGAACAAATACTTGCCCTTATAAGAATAATTGAAACGAAGAGCATAAGACATTTTCTGCGTTTGGCTATAATAAGATTTAATAGCTTGCTTCTCGCTAGATTGCATATTATAGAAAAGATATGAATCTAAAGGGAAATTCTGCGCACGCATATCATTCCAATCATTCTGAGATTTTCCCCAAGAAGTGATACCTGTCAAAGTCACATTATGATCCTCCCAGAAAGTATGATTATAAGTCAACACATTCTCCCAGTTATAACCATAGCTATAATTATTCCGAATGTAACCAAAAGGGGTATTATAACCTGTCTCTACACCTTGTAATGAATGCACTCCGACATATTTTCCATTACGGGAATCACCCAAATAAGAAGATATCTGAGAACGGAATGTTAAATCCTTAATAGGCTTATACTCAGCAAATCCGTATGCATTAACAGAAGTAGTACGAGTTTCGTCAGCATATTGATTCTTTATTTCATCTCCCAGGATAGTGCTACCACCGGGATAGGGTTCTTCATTAATATTGCCAAATTCATCATAAACACTACCAAAAGGATCGGCTGTGATGGCTTTCGTAAATACATTCTTGCCTTTATTATTACGTATTAGATAAGACACAGACGAATACAAGCCAACGGTTAACTTTTTGGTAACGGCATAATCTACATTCAAACGGAGTGAATATTTCTTCTGATTCTCATTGGGTAACAAACCGTTCTGCCCATCATACGAAATAGATGAAAATATCTTTGCCTTTTCATTGCCGCCACTCAGAGACAGATTTACATGGTCTTTAGTAGCATTGCCACCCGTTATTTCATCAATCCAATCAAGCCATTGATTATTGGCTATTGCTTCTTGAATATACAGATTGGTAAACATTTGCTCAATATTTTCAGGATAGGCGCCGTTAATCGTTCTATAATGTTCCCTACGATAATTCAAGTATTCATCGCCGGTCATTCCATGAATGAAGTTGGCCTCTCCAGCAAAACCATGATAAGCATTCAAGTTAACTTGTATCCGACCTTCTTTGGCACGTTTGGTAGTAATAATAATTACACCATTGGCGCCGGCAGAACCATAAATAGCAGTTGAAGAAGCGTCCTTCAATACATCCATGCTTTCAATATCGTGTGGGTCGAGCATATCTACATCGGCTCCCTGCACACCATCAATGATAAATAAAGGGCTGTTTCCACCATAGATAGAACGAGTTCCACGCAACAGAATATCCACGCTACTACCAATTTGACCCGAAGGTTTCATAATATCCGCACCGGCAATTTTACCTTGCAAAGCCTCCATAATATCACTGGTTGGAGTGGCTGTAATATCATCTCCTTTAATGGAAACCACCGAGCCGGTCAAATCGCGTTTCTTTACTGAGCCATAACCAATAATAACCACTTCATCCAGTTCTTGGTTATTCGGCTCCATAGTAATGGAAAAGTCTGTTTTGTTCCCTACTGTAACCGTTTGTGTTTTATATCCGACATAGGATATCTCAAGTTGGGCTTTATCTGGAACATTGAGAGTAAACAGTCCGTCAAAATCAGTCACTGCACCCGTTGTCGTCCCTAGCACTTTTATAGTCACTCCAATAAGAGCTTCGCCCTTTTCATCGACGATTTTACCTTTTACAGTCCTTTGCTGAGCAACAGACTGAATTTCAAAATTTACCCCCCCCCACGGATTTCCGCAGACACCGGAGAAGAGAAAGAAAGCGCAATCAATAAGCCTCCTGCCAGTAAAATCCGTTTATTTAAACGTTCTCCTGCACAAGCAAAATGTTGCTTCCTAAATTGAATGTTTTTCATTTGTTGAATAATAATATAAGGTTAATAAATAGTTACCGCAAAAGTAGGAGTTCAACCAATGCAAAAAGTGTAAATAACGGTATCTTTTGTGTAATTTTGAGTTTTCACCCATTTTTCTTTGCCTTAAAAAGACATTTTATTTACCTTTGAAAAGTAAACTTATATCTAATACGAGACTATTATAATGAAGACTTCTTTTATCCGCTTTATTCTCTTATTTCTCATAGCGTGGGGTGTCCCTTCTTTGGTTGCATCACAAAAGAATTATATCGTCACCCACTATTCACTAAATATATTCAGTGAAATCCAGTTTTATAGATTATCTTTGTATATCAGTTATTTGTAGATATTTTCATTTGGTTTGAATACTCACGAAATTTCACGGTTTTAGAAAATATTGGTACTATTTGATACCATATTTCGGGATATATTTTGTACCTTTGCATCACAGTAACCAAGATATATCGCGTATGGATTTCATCTTCATCAAATCATCCAAGGCAGGAAAAGAGGACTACGGTTCCATCTATGCCCGTGTGCGCACCGGAAAGGCGAACATGAAGGTCGTGACGGGCTTCACTATCAAACAGCTTGAATGGGAAAAGTACCGCAGCCTGCAATACACCTCGTCAGCCCTGATGTCGAGCATCGGGATAAAGTATGGGCAGTTCGCCCAAGTCCTCGCGAGGATAAAGGCGGCGTTCGAAGCAGACAGCTTCAACCCCAGGGAGGCCAAGAACATCATCGAGAGCGTGAAACACGACGTGCTAAACGGGATGATGCAGATTGTGGAGGTCAAGCCCAAAGGGCGGATGCTGTTTGAGGATTTCCTCACCTCTTATATAGAAGACATGGAAACCGGACGGCGCACCAAGAAAGGCCGTACCGTGAAAGTATCACCTGCCTATATAAAAGGTCTGCGCATCATTCAAGGGCAAATCCGAAATTACCAAAAGGAAACCCACCGCAAACTCGGACTGGATGACATGACGATGGAGACACGCAATAGCCTTGTCGGTTACTGGAAAGAACGGGGCTTGATGCCCAACGCCATCAACTCGTACATGACCGATGTCCGCACGGTGGCAAAGGCGGCCTACGAGGACAAGCTGACCAAATGCGATGATTTCCGTCATTCCGACTTCGTACCGAAAAAGGAGGAGGTGGACAACATCTACCTCACTCCGGAACAGATACAGGAAATGCTCGACCTTGACCTTTCCACCAAGGAGGCTGTCATCAGCATGTGGAAGGCTTTGGATATAGATGAAGATGAGAAGCAAGCGCAAATTTCCAAATGCCGCATCACCCACATAAGGACACTGGAGCACGTGAGGGACATTTTCATCGTGGGCTGCCTGACCGGGCAGCGTGTTTCCGACTATTCAAGGATATGCGAGGACATGATAACGGAAATAGGCGGCACGGAGTTCATACTCATCACCCAGCAGAAGACGGAAAAGAAAGTCTATATCCCCGTTGACAGGCGCGTGAGAGCCATACTTGCCAAGTATGACGGCAAGCTGCCCCCGGTTCATTCCAATGAAATGAACAAGCTGGTGAAGACCATCGGCCTGTTGCTCGGCTGGACACATGACTGCGGCTTTGACGAGAAGCGGCTCAACCCCAAACGGGGAAGGAGGTTCTGCGATATGCTCCTTTCCCATACAGCCCGAAGGAGTTTCGCCACCAACGCGTATAAGGCTGGTGTCCCTCTGCCTTCCATCCAAGCCATCACCGGACACAGCAGTGAGGCGCAACTGCGCCGTTACCTGAAACTGGACGCGGAGGAAAAGGCCGTCATAGCGTTAAAGGATTTCAAGGGTATCATCGAAATATAAGGAGGTGCTTATGGAAAAATCAAGATTTGACATTATTAGCGACCTTTTCAAGCTGTCCAACATAATCAGTGAGAGCCTGAAACTTGCGGAATCGCTTGCCGGTAAGTCTTCCGGCAGTGGCGAAACAGATTGCAATGATATTTGCAGGAATGTCCGATACAGCCTGAAACCCCTGCCTTTTCTTTTGGCCGGCATCAGGGAATATGTCACCGAACACGAGGACAAGGAGCTGGCACGGAAATTCGTCGGGCTGCACGATGACACGAAAAGGCTTCATGGCATCTGCTCCAAATATGCGGACTTGAACAAGGCGGCTTTCCGTACAGGGGTGGCTTACCTGAGCATGGAAGTCATAAGACAATACTTCTTTCCCGAAAAAGAACAAAAGCAAGTATCACCGGAAGGTTCTGATATTTCTCCCAAGCCAATGACACGTACCGAAGCCACCGACTGCATCGACACCATCCGTGCCGCCATACGGAAGTGTGCAAAGGATTCAGACGTGAACAGAGGGAAAGAAATGTATGCCATGCTTGCCAAAGTGGACAAGGCGAAAATCCAAGCCGTCAAGGAGTATATTGTCAATGCCAACGACAAGGATTTGGCACAACTCTTCACGGAATATTTTGCGGAAGCCGTCCACCTTTCCATGCTGCCCCAAAATGATGGTGTGAAAGCGCAGTCCGCAGGAATAAAGATGTTCCATATCGCCATGACGATGGGATATGTCAAGAGGAACGTACTGCATGAGAACGAGTCCAAGTCGGCAACATCACAAACAATACCCTCTTGTACGGAAGAAGCGTCATCCGGTTTTACCGCCACAGATACAATGCAAGGCGGCGCGTTCAGTACGACCGCGCAGGTTCCCGTTTTAAGGCTGTACCGTTTCCTTACCACTTTCACCGTACAGAGCGGCTCCGACAAAGGCAAGCCTCTATTGGACGGCAATGCCGTTTCCGACCGGGACTTCCTCCGTGCCGTCATGCGTGCCGACTATTCCACGATATACGGCAGTTGCGTGAAGGGCAAGATGCGCTGTGTCGCCATCCTGCTGTCCAAAGCCTACTTTAAGGACTGGAAAGGTTACAGGGCATCCGCTGCCCGTTCCATGGGGCTGACACCCGAAAGCCTCGCCAAGTATAACGTGGAGAAAACCTTTATAGCGAAGCTCAAAGAGCTGCTTCCCATGATAAAATAGTGACATAACCCACAGGTGGCTACAATTCACCACAACCCACAGACTTCCACAAGCCGTTAAGCACCAGTTGTTTGACGGCTTTTTTCATGCGGTGTCATTTCACAGAATACCACAAACTCACAGGTTTTATTATTGCCATACCTTTGCCGCCATGAACTTAAAATCAGAGAATTATGACAGATAAGACAGAAATGGTACTGGTATCGCGCAATGAGCTTCAACAGCTTATCGGCGCAAGCGTGAGGTGCGCGTTTGAGGAATACCGGCAGGAACAGGCACCACAGGACACATCGGAGTATTACACCATCCGGCAGCTGGCGGAGAAATGGGGCGTGAGCATAGCAACCATCTGGCGGCACGAGAAGTTAGGACACATCAAAGGACAGCGGATAGGACGGCGTGTCCTGTTTCCCAAGGAGCAGATAGACCGCATCAAGAGCCTGAAAGCCACCAACAGGAAGGCCGACAAGAATGCCAAGGGATAATTTGTAAAACGCACAACAAAAAACATCAAGGCTTATGAAGAATTTGAAGCAGCTTGTTTTGCCGTGCTACAAATTGGAAATGGCAATGTCCGTGGAGGCATGGTACTTCCTGCACGGGAGTACGGACGGGATATGCAACCTTACCTATCTTCTTTCCCTCTTGTCGAAGATGGCGGTATCGGAAGTGATGAACACCAAACGGGGATTGGGCTATGCCGTCCATCCCGGACAGGTGGACGGTTCCATGCTGGTACTGGCTAAGGAATGGGGCATCGGGCGTAAGGCGGTGTCCCGTCTGTTGGAGGATTTCTCGGAACGTTGTCTAATCCGTGTTGATTCCAATCCCGTGACTTCCATCATAGACATGATGTGCGTGAAGTCGTGGATGATAGCAGGGCGGCTTATCGAGAATCCGACATATCGCCAGACAGTCAAGGCATATGAAGGGGTACGGATTTTCCTTTTCAACGGGCAACAATTAGAGACCTTGCGCCGCAGTTCGGCAAGGAAGAGGAAAGAAAAACCGACAGAAGAAACGACAGAGGGAACAGATGGCTTACCGTCCATGAATCCGACCGATTCCAATCCGATTATAGAAGAAACAGGGACAGCGGAAACCGAAACGGCAGCAACAACCGAAAACGGCGTGGAAAGTACTGCGGAAAATGTAATCGTGGATGCCGACAACACACCTGTTTTAGAGGATGACAATACACTGTCCGGCTCACGGGAATGGAAACAGCCACAGGAATGAAGCGGCAGGAATGGCAAGCGACAGCATTTTAGAAGGGATATTTTTAGGGCTGGCAAGTTAATGTTTTCGTCCACGAAAACCACGCCACCAATGGCGACCCGGCCACACGGGAAACGGCAAGCTCGGATTACAGCCCTAAAAAACAGAACGGTTTAACGGATAAAAGAAAACGGATATGACATATCAGGAGAACAGAAATAAGGGAGGCCGCCCCAAGGCGGTGAAAGGCAAGGCGCGGACAAAGACCATATCCACACGGCTCACGCTTGCCGAATGGAAAGCGGTCATGAAACGGATTACAGATGCAGGCAAGAAGCCGTCACACTTCCTGCGCGAACTGTTGTTGCATGGCAAAGTCGAGGCGGCACGGACACAGGAGGACAGGCAGCAGATAAGGATGCTGGAGGGAGGATGCAACAACCTGAACCAACTGGCGAAGATGGCGCACCAGCAGGGCTTTTCTCTTTTGAAAGGCAAAATCATGGACTTGCTGGACGAGTTCAACAAAATCATAGAGAGGATATGATGGGCGACTTGAAAAAACGGGCAAGCTTCGCCAGAGTGGTGAATTACGTGAACAACCCGAAGAAGGCAAGGATCATCGACAGCAAGGACGTGAGGCTTGATGACAACGCCACCATCGCAAGAAGTATGCAGGGACAGGCGGACGACAAGCCGGGGCGCAAGCTGAAAAATCCGGTGTATCATATCTCGCTGGACTTCGCACACGAGGACACACCCAAGCTGACAGATGACCTGATGGTCGAAATCGCCCGTGAGTATATGCATCGCATGGGCATAACGAACACCCAATATATCGTGTGCCGCCATACCGACAGGGAACACCAGCATCTGCATATCATAGCCAACAGGGTGGACAATGACGGGAACACCATCAGTGACAGCAACGATAATGTGCGTAATGTAAAAGTATGCAAAGCTCTCACGAGGGAATACGGACTGCACTTCTCCAAGGGCAAGATGAACGTGAAACGTGATCGCCTGCGTGGTAAGGACAAGGTGAAATACCAAATCTATGACGCTATCAAGGCGGCATTACCCTGTTGTAACTGCTGGTCGGATTTGTGTGACATGCTGGCAAAACAGGGTGTCGGGGTACACTTCAAATTAGACAGGCGCAATGGCAATATCGTTGGTATGTCATTCACGAAGAATGAAATCTCGTTCAGCGGCTCACGGATAGACCGGAGCATGAGCTTTTATAAGTTGAATAGGCTCTTCGGGAGCCAAATCGCAGAGGGCATGGAATGGAAGCCCCGTGTGCAAGAACAGACACAACCGCCCCAGCAGGATATGGGATTCCACAACAATACGGCTGATACTTTTATAAGAGAGCCGTCACCGGCCAAAGCGGAAGCGGACGGCAATGTTAGCGGTTCTGCTGAATCCGGCTCAAACATCGTCCAAGTGACCATCGGCACACTCATGGAGTTGTGCGTGCAGCCGCACCAAGCCAAGGTCTCATCCAGTGGCGGAGGTGGAGGAAACGAAAGCGGCTGGGGAGACAATGACAACGAAAAGGACAAACATAAACCAAGGAGGAGAAAAAGATGAAGGACAACAAGCAGAACTTAACCGACCTTATCGGGGCATTGGCAGTGGACATCGAGGAAATCAAGAAAAAACTGGACGCAAAGGATAGCCCGGACAAGAACGAGGCATTGAAAAGACTGGAAGCGAAGCTGGAGCCTGTTATACGGTTCTTCAATGGCAATGCACCGGAAAATGTCAATGCCATTTTCGGAAGCAAGGAAGCCATCGAGGAATACAAGCAATCAATAGGTGATGAAGCGGTAGCAAGTCTGCGGTTATACACCGAAGCCAACGAGAAGGATATGCGCAAACATGGTGTTCTCACCATCAAGGAACAGCTCAACAAGATACTGGATCTGCTGACTGCCCATGTGGAGAAAGACAAGCAGGCTTCGGAACAGGTGTGGCAAAAGCAAGGTGTCATACCGGAACTGTGGCAGGCAATCCGACCGGACAAGGTGATAAACACGATAAGACGATTATGGAGCAAAGTTCCCGATGGCTGGCACAAGAACCCTTACGCATGGGCCGGTATCGGTTGTATGCTCGTATTCTTTGCCCTGTTTGCCGTCAGTTGGGTACAATGGCATGAGTACCGGGAAGAAAACAGGCGGTTGAGAACGGTTGCTGACAAACACCATGTGACTACGTTCATGCTCAACGAACTGCATCCGGGACTGGCTGTGACCGTCGGAGCTTACGAGAAACTGGTGGATGTTGTCGGTGTGGATTCCACGCTGGTCATATTCAACAGGCAGGTCAAGACAGTGAGAGAGGAAGAAAAACAATCCAAACAACAAAAATAAAGTGAATGGCATCCATAAAAGTGAAATTTCGTCCTTCCACCGCAAGCGGCAGGGAGGGCAGCATATATTATCAGGTAATCCACGGGCGCATAGTCCGCCAAGTCAAGACGGACTACCGCATATTTGACACGGAATGGGACAAGAGAACTTCCTCTGTGAAAATCCTGTCCGAAATCGGTGAAAACAGGAAACGGTATCTCCGTGAAGTGGCGGAACATATTGACTGGGACACCAGACGGTTGAAAGCCATAGTCGCCCAATGCGACAGGCAAGGAGGAATTGATTCCGCTGATAGCATCGTCGAGAAGTTCAACGGGCAAACGGGCGAACAATCGCTGTTCCGTTTCATGCAGGGCATCATAGGACAGTTGAAGCAGCTTGGCAAAGTCCGCACATCAGAAACCTATACGGCGGCATTGGCCAGTTTTATGAAGTTTCGTGAGGGGCAGGACATACTCTTGTGCGAGATTGACGGCAACACCATGATGCTTTACGAGGCCTGGCTCAAAGGCAAGGGCATCTGCCCCAACACGGTTTCCTTTTATATGCGCATACTTCGTGCCGTTTACAACCGTGCCGTGGAAAAGGAGCTGACGGAACAGAGACATCCTTTTAAACACGTTTACACGGGTATCGGGAAGACAGTAAAACGAGCCATCCCATTGAAGTCCAACAAGCACATTAAGGAACTTGATTTGACTTTGAAACCGCATCTGGACTATGCAAGGGATATGTTCCTCTTCTCCTTTTATACCCGTGGCATGTCATTCATTGATATGGCCTATCTGAAAAAATCGGATTTGAAGAACGGAATAATCACGTACCGTAGAAGAAAGACCGGGCAGCAACTCACAGTCAAATGGGAGAAGTGCATGGAAGACATCATCGCCAAGTATGGAGAGAATACGGCCACCCGCTACCTCCTGCCGATAATCACCAACCCATGCTCCGATGAGCGGCCACAATATCGTAACGCCATCTGCCGCATCAATGTGGCGTTGAAGGAAGTCGCCGGTCTGGCAGGATTGAACATACCGCTGACCATGCACGTTGCCCGGCATTGTTGGGCGAGCGTTGCCAAGAGCAAGAACATCCCTCTTTCTGTCATCAGCGAGGGCATGGGACATGATTCGGAAGAGACCACGCGCATCTATCTCGCATCGCTTGACACAAGCGTGGTGGACAAGGCGAACAGCCTTATCCTGAAAGATTTTTGACCGGATATTTATGGTGAAATGTGTTGAGCGAAAAGACGAATCTCTTGATAAGAGAGCCATCCCGAAGGAATAAGCACTAATAATCAGCACTATAGAAACCCGATTTGACGGATTTACAAAACAGATTATCGCAAAATGCCTTTCATATACCATTATAAATGAGTATTGAACACGGAATTTGAAATATTATGTGTACTTTTGCAAAGTAAACTATATCTCTTATCAAGAGATACTCATAAACCCGATATAAAATGCCTGTTGAAGTTGATATATTGGAAGATAGTATCTTTCGGCTTTCGCCCGAACTGTTGAATATCCTGCTCAAAGACCATACAACGAGCAAGAAGGATATTCAGCGCAATATCTTTTGGGCTACTTCCGATTATGAATATCTGGGCGAAGGGTATCAATATGATTCGCCAATTCTTCCCTGTCTTATTACCGGAGATAACGGGCATGTCATCATGCC